>Ga0207864_1000120_pt1 | contig 126454 bp, 107 predicted proteins | sample HigsolmetaAR202D_FD_184834 | JGI IMG/M metagenome (GOLD analysis project Ga0207864, IMG submission 184834) | Ionic liquid and high solid enriched microbial communities from the Joint BioEnergy Institute, USA - AR20-2-D (SPAdes) (version 2) ...
GGCAGGCCCGCGGTCGCCTTCTATCGACGCGGGGACGACGGGTCGGCACGCCTCTTCGCCCTCCAGGTGCTGGAGGTCGAGCGGGCGGGCGTGCGGACGATCGATCACTTCGTGGGCGCCTGCGCGCATCGCGCGCTGTTCGCAGCGGGACTGCCGCAGACGCTGGCTGGAGACTGAAGTCTGGAGCCTGGAGCCTGGAGCCTGGAGCCTGAAATCACGACAGCAGCGCGAACGTCTGCTGGTTCAACGCGACGACGGCGTCGCCGGACCACAGCTCGCGCATCTCGACGAAGAAGTTGTCCGCGCCGACGACGCCGCGCGCCCGGTAGAAGAGCGGCTCGGCAGGGTCGAGCGTGCGCGGATCGACGAAAAGCTCCATCGTGTAGCCCACGGTCGCGACCGCGCGCGGCGCGGATTCGACCGCGAGCACGGTCGGCCACCACGCGTCGAGGAGCCCGGCGACGCCCGCCTCGTCGAGCACCGACGGCGGCGTCTTCTCGCGGATCCAGCCCTCCGCCGCGGGCTCGTTGCCGCCCGCGAACGGCAGCGGCCCGGTCGACCGGTACTCGTACTTGTCCGCGAACACGGGACCGAGCGGCGGCTCTACCGGCAAGGGCTCGATGTCACGCCACGGAGGCCGTGCCGGCGGCGGCGGACGGAACGACGCCGGGCGGACGGCTCGCGGCGAAGCGAGCGCCGCGCTCCCACGCGCGACGAGCGCGCCGTCCTGCTCGAGCCGAGCCTCGACGAACGACGCGCTGCTCCCGCGACGAAGCAGCGCCGCGCGCACGACGAACGGCCCCGGGAGCGCCGGCGCGCAGAGCTCGGCGGAGAGCGAGCGCAAGCGACGCGTACGATCCTGCTCGAACGCGACGATCGCGCGGGTCAGGATGCCGACGACGACGCCGCCGAAGGCGCCTTTGCCCTGCTGCCACCGATCGGGGAGCTCTCCCGTCCACTCGTGCTCGGCGGAGTCTCTCGGGCGGATGGCGGTGGCGTTCTCGAACGGGGACGTCATCGTGCTCCTTTGCCGAATGCTCGGCATGCACGGAGGATCTCGTCGGACAGCTCGGTGCCTTTCACGGCCCGAGCGAGGCTGATCCCCCCGTACATGAGCGCGATCATCCCGAGCGCCGTCATGCGCTTCGACGCGGCGTCTCCGTCCGCGAGGTGCTTCGTGATCTCGTCGGCGAACTCGCTGAGCTGCTCGGCGAGCACCTCCTTGTGCTCGGGCGTGGTCGTCGTCACCTCGCCGACGATCGCCGGCATGGGGCAGCCGTTCGCGGGATCGTCGCGGTGCGCGGCCGAGAGATAGCGTTTCAGGAGCACCCCCGCGCGCGCGGCGAGCGGCTTGTCTTCGATCCGCGCGAAGAGCTTCTCGCGCATGAGCTTCGCGGTGCGGCGGATCGCTTCGTCGACGAGCGCCTCCTTCGAGGCGAAGTGCGCATAGAAGCCGCCGACCGTGAGCCCCGCGCCGCTCATCACGTCGGAGACCCGAGAGCCCGCGATGCCCTTCTCGCGAAGGAGCTTGCAGGCGGACGCGATGATCGCGGCGTGCGTACGTTCCTTCTGCTCGAGCCTCGCGTTCACGGCTCCCCTCCTCCGCCTCGGTTCGAGCGCGCCATGTGATCGGCGAGCACCTCGTGCACCTTCGCAGGATGCGTCAGCGGCGCCATGTGGTTCACGCCCGCCACCTCGACGAGCCTCGCGTTCGGGCGGCCGCGGACGAAGGCGCGCGACATCGCCCGCGAGACCACGGTGGTGCGTTCACCGACCGCCACGGTCGTCGGCGCCGTGACGACCCAGCGATCGAACGGCGTCTCGTCGAAGAACACCGACCGGACCTCCTGGAACATCTTCCAGCCGAGCGCGCGCGTCGCCTCACGCAGCGGCTCGGGCATCCGCGACCACGACCCCGGACGGTTCCAGTAGTCGATGAACGTCTCGAGCCACTCCTCGCGGCCGCCCTTCTGTTCGTCGTGGAGGAACCACGGGTTCGCCGCGAACTCGCGCGCCTGCCGGACGGCCTCGGGATCCGTGTCGGCGTCGTTCGCCGTGCGCAGCGCTCCGAAGAGGACGGGCTCGAAGAAGAACGCGGACGCGACGCGATCCGCGAGCGCCGACATCACGTGGAGCGCGACGAGCGCGCCGTACGAATGCGCGACGACGTGAACGCGCGAGGCGTCGTCGGGGATCGCCTTCGCCACCTCGACGGCGTCGTCCTTCGCCGTCACGACGCGTCCGCGCTCGACGGGCGGGTTCGGCGGATACCCGATGTTCGCGGGCAGGAGCTTCTTCCGGCGACCGATCGCCTCGTCCGGGACACCCGACCAGAGCAAGGGACCGGTCCCGGTCGAGTGGATGAAGAGGACGACCTCGCTCGGGGAGCTCATATGACACTCATCATATGATCGTGAACATGCGAGAGGCAAGGCGCCACGGACGGCGCCTTCGGGCCGCGCGACGCGCGCGGGGATCGTCAGCCTCGGGCGGCCGGCCGTGCCGCGAAGCTCCGGGCGATCGCATCGCTCACGATCCGGATCGGCGCCACGCGACGCTTCGCCTGGGGGACGACCAGCCAGATGCGGTACGCCTTGTCGAAGCTCGGCAGCACGTGCACGAGCTCGGGTGTCGTGTCGCCGACGTAGTCGGGTAGTTGCACGATCCCCATGCCGGCGACGGCGGCGGCGACGAGGACCGACGCGCTGTTCGCCTGGAAGACGACGTTCAGCCCGTCGGTGCGCAGGCGCCGGAACGGCTGGCCGTTCGAGCGCATCGCCTCGTCGTAGGTGAGGATCCGGTGCCCCTCGAGGCTGCCGGAGACACGGCGCTCCGCGAGGTAGTCGCGCGAGGCGTAGAGCCGGAACCAGCGCTCGGCCAGCCTCCGGCACGCGAGACGCGGATCCGTCGGCCGAACGAGCCGGATGGCGAGATCGGCCTCGCCGCGCAAGAGATCCACGCGCGCGAACCCGGTGGTCACGAGCGCGCGGATCCCCGGGTGACGTTCCTGCACCGCGCGCAACGCGGGGACGACGAAGTGCTCCGCGATGGTCTCGCTCGTGGCGACGCGCACGAGCGCCTCGACGTTCGCTCCGGACTCGGCCGCCTGCGCCGAGAGCTCCTCCGCGGCCTCCGCCATGCGCTCGGCCGCCGCGAGGACCCGCGCGCCTGCCGGCGTGAGCACCCAGCCCCCGGGCGTCCTCGTGAAGAGCTCGCTCTCGAGCCGGCTTTCGAGCGACGCGATCCGACGCCCGACGGTCGTCGCATCGACCCCGAGGATCTTGGCCGCCTTCGCGATGCGCCGCGAATTGGCCACGGCGAGAAAATACCGGACGTCGTTCCAGTCGAGAGAGCGGGCCGCGTCGCGAGCGACCATGGCCGAGAGACTATACCGAGAGCCCTTCTCGCTCGCCGCTCCGAGCCCGGTCGGCGCGCAGGATCCTCCTCAGGTTCTCGAGCGCCGGTCGCATCTCGCCGCGCGAGATCGTCCGCACCGTGTCCGCGATCGCCGTGTTGAGCGGGACCGGCACGCCGAGCGCGGCGCCTCGCCGGACCACGTAGCCGTTGATGTGCTCGATCTCCGTCGGCCGGCCGCGCTCGAAGTCCTGGAGCATCGACGGCTGGACGTCGCCGTACCCCGCGAGGACCTGCTCGATCCACGCGTCCCGCTTCGCCGGCGGCGGGATCGGCTCCACGAGCATCCGCTCGGGTCGCACGCCGCTCGCGAGCGCGACGGCGAGCGCCTCGTCGTACGTCCGCTCGAACAGCGCCCGACCATCGGGATCCGCCACGTAGCGGCGCATCGTCGTCCCGGCGACGGCGCCGAGGGTAGTGACCGAGCAGTTCAAGAGGAGCTTCGACCAGATGGCGCCACGCATGTTCGCGGTCGCCCTCACGTCGACGCCGCGCGCGAGCCAATCGCGAACCTCCTCGACGCGCGCGGAGACACCGCCCGAGAGCTCGCCCACGAGGAGGTGCCCGGCGTTGCGTTGCTCGTAGACGCCGGGCGACTTCATGGTCGCCCCCAGGTTCGAGAGCCCGCCGAGCACGTGGACGTCGGGGAGCCGCTCCGCGAGCACCTGAGCGACGGCGCCGTTCTGGATCGGCAAGAGCGCGCCGCCTCGGGCGAGCGCGGCGGCGCAGCGGGGCGCCACCGCGAGGGCGTCGTCCGCCTTCGTCGCCAACACCACGAGGTCGAAGGCCCCGGAGGGCCAGCCGTCCAGAGGACGGACGTCGACCGACGCGACGGCGACGTCTCCGCCGATCCCCGAGACGCGGAGGCCCGTCGTGCGGAGCGTGGAGGCCGTGCGCTCGTCACGCACGGCGAGCGCGACCTCCACGCCTCGAGCCAAGAGGCGCGCGCCGATGACGCCGCCGAGCGCGCCGACTCCGACGATGAGCGTTCGCATGTGCTCACAAGATCGCGATCCCGGCGCGCGCGTCCACCGGGCATCGGCGCCGCTGCTGCTGCACGAATGCAGGGCGTGCGCGTGCTCGTCGCGCCGAGCCCATCACCGCCGGCGGGGCGTGCCCCCGCCCTGCTTCCGGGCCCGCTTCCCTCGCGCGATCTCGGTCGCGAGCGCCTCGAGGTGCGGATCCCAGAATCGGCGGAAGCGCTCGAGCCACGCGTCGACCTCCGCGAGCGGGCGGGTGTCGACGGCGTACACGCGCCGCGTGCCCTCCACCCGCACCGTCGCGAAGCCGCTGTCGCGCAGGACCTTCAGGTGCTGCGAGACGGCCGACTGCGTGATCCCGAACTCACGGGAGATGACCGCGACGACCTCGCCGGACGAGTGCTCGCCGTCGGCGAGCAGCTCCAGGATCCGGCGGCGCACCGGGTCGCCGAGGACATCGAACGCATGCATCAGCCCCCAGTGTAGAACGCAATCGTCCGCTCGGCCTTCGCACGCGCCTCGGCGGGGTCTTCCCCGGATTCGGCGTGCGCCACGCCCCACGCCTCGCCGCTGGCGCGCATGAAGGCCTTCCCCTCGTCGGACTTCGACCACGCCTCCTTCCAGGCGTCGTCGAGGGTCCTCGCCGGATCGGCCACGTGCAGCTCGAGGCCCTCGAGCGCGAGATCCCACCCGACGCCCACCGCGGCCGGCCCGAACTTCTTCAAGTGCTCCTCACCGACGCCGTCGCGCGGCGCGATGTGCTCGAGCGTGAGGCGAGCCTTCTTCCCCTCGGGGGCCAGCCGAACCTGCAGCCACGAAGTGCTGCCGCCGAACTCCCAGGTCACGTCGAACGCCTCGGGAGGATCGCAGCGGGTGATCGTGCCGGAGGCATTGCCCTGCACCTGATACCGCCCGCCGAGCTTCAGCTCCCCGTCCACGCGCGCGAACCAGCGAGCGATCCGCTCCGGCTTCGTGATCGCGTCCCAGAGATCCTCGACCGTCGTGTCGTAGGTCCGCGTGGCGATCGCGACGATCACGGGCTTGCCGAGGTGCTCACGGTTCTCCACCCGTCGGTGCTCGGCTCCGAAGACCTTCTTCATGTGCAGTCCTCCAACGAAGTGCCTGCCGCCTTGTTACAGCATGCGCTTATATTAGTCACAACTAAAATTTCCGCCGTGACGACGGGGGGGGTGGCGGTTGCCCACGCCTCGTACACTTGCGCCAGCACCAGCGCACGACCGCGAGGCTTCATGCGGGTGGCTCGGACGGGAACGTCGTCGAGCAGGACCGCGCCTCCCAGTTTCTCGCACGCGAGCCTCTGAACGGTCGCTGCTCACCGCCAGGACGAGGCGCGGCCGCGCTTGCGCCGCTCGGCGGGATCGCGACACGATGTGCCGCCGTGTTCGACTCTCATGCGCATCTCCAAGATCCGCGCATCGACGATCCCGTCGCGATGTGGGAGCGCGCGCGGGCGGCAGGCGTTCGCCGCGTGCTCCTCGCGGGAGTGGACGCCGCCGACTGGGAGAGGCAAGCCGCGCTCGAGCATCTCGAAGGCGTGAGCCGCAGCGTCGGGGTCCACCCGCAGGTCGTCGCCGCGCTCGGACCGCGGGAGCGCGAAGAGCAGATGGAGGCGCTCGAGCGGGCCCTCGAGAACCGCAGCCCCGCGGTCGTCGCGCTCGGCGAGATCGGGATGGACGGCGTCGGAGAGCGCCGGGCCACCTACGGCGCGCAGGCGGAGCTCTTCGAGGCGCAGCTTCGCCTCGCTCGCCGTCACGACCTGCCGGTCATCCTGCACGTGCTGCGCGCGCACGAGGAGGCCTTGAAGGTGATCGATCGCGTCGGTCTCCCCGCCGCGGGCGGCGTCGTCCACAGCTACAGCGGGAGCCCCGAGCTCGTGCCGCGCTACGTCGAGCACGGCCTCTCGATCTCCTTCTCCGGATCGGTGACGTGGCACGAGGGCGGCAGGGCCGCGCGAGCGGTCCGCGCGTGCCCCCTCGATCGGCTGCTCGTCGAGACCGACAGCCCGGATCAGACGCCGAAGGACAAGCGGCCCCGTCTCAACGAACCGGCGTACTTGCTCGATGTCGTGCGCACGATCGCCGAGATCAAAGGCATGCCGCCCGAGGAGATCGCCGAGCTGACGACACGGAACGCGTGTCGTACCTTCCGACTGGAGACGACATGACGGCGCCCGCGCGCTTCGAACCCGAGGTCCAGCCCACCCCCGAGCCGTTCAAGCTCCATCGCCGCTTCGACCGTCTCGGACGCCTCTACGGCGACACGGCGGTCGAGCGTTTGTCCCGCGCGCACGTCCTCGTCATCGGCCTTGGCGGCGTCGGATCGTTCGCCGTGGAGGCGCTCGCGCGGAGCGGGATCGGAAAGCTCACGCTCGTCGACTTCGACCGCGTGTGCGTCACCAACACGAACCGTCAGCTCCAGGCGCTCTCGACGAACGTCGCGAAGAAGAAGGCCGACGTCTTGGCCGAGCGCATCGCGCTCATCAACCCGCGGCTCGCGGTGACGTCGATCCCGATCTTCTACGGCGCCGCCACCGCGAACCGGATCCTCCGCAGCGACGTCGACTTCGTCGTCGACGCGACCGACAACGTGACCGCCAAGTGCCACCTCCTCTCGGAGTGCCGCGAGCGCGGCCTTCGCGTCGTCACCACCCTCGGCGCCGCCGGGCGCATCGATCCGCTGGCCGTGACGACGAGCGACCTCGCGCGCACCGAGGGAGATCGCCTGGCGGTCGCGATCCGCCGCATCCTCCGGCGCAAGTACGGCTTTCCCGAGCGGGGCAACTTCGGGATCCGCGCCGTCTGGTCGCGCGAGCCTGCGCGGGATCCGATGCCGCTCGCGTACGACGGAGACGAAGGCTTCCGCTGCGTGTGCCCGGGCGGAAAGAACGAGCATCACTCGTGCGAGGAGCGCTCGGTCGTCCGCGGCTCGGCGAGCTTCGTCACGGGTACCTTCGGCCTCGTCGCGGCGAGCGTCGTCGTGAACGCGATCGCGAGCGGAGAGGTGCCGATCCCCTAGCTCGCCCGGCGTCAGATCGGGAACAGCAGGTGGACGAGCTCGCCTCGGCCTCGCACGCCGTGCTTCTCGTACACGCGGGACAGGTGTTGCCGCACGGTCTTGTCGCTCATCGAGAGGACCTGCGCGATCTCCGGGCTCGAAAGCCCCTTCAAGGCGAGCAACGCGACCTCGGACTCCCTCGGAGTGAGCCCGGCCCGCGCGAACGCGCTCGCGACGGTCTCCGCCAGATCCGGGCGCGCAGCCATCAGGCGCTCGATCACGGCGATGAGCTCCGCCGCGCGGAAGGGTTTCTCGAGCAGGTGCGACGCTCCGAGGTTGAGCGCGCTCTTCACCTTCGCGACGTCGGCGAAGGCGGTGACGACGACGACCGGCGCGCGTCGCGTGCGGGCCCTCAGCGCCTCGAGGACGCGGAGCCCTCCCTCGTCGTCGGATCCGAGCACGACGTCGATGACCGCGACGTCCGGAGGATGACGCCCCTCGAGCAGACGGAGCGCGGTCCGCACGTCGTTCGCCGCCGAGACCTCGTATCCGGCGCGCTCGAGCGCGCGTCCGAGCGCGCCCTGAGCCTCGGGCTCGTCCTCGACGAGCAAGAGCCGTGGTCGGTACGTCGTGCTCATGCAGCCTCCGCGCGGACCGGGACGACCAGCTCGAAGGACGTCGAGAAGCCCGGGACGTCCGCCGTCACGAGCTCGCCTCCGAGCGTCCGAGCGAGCGCACGCGCGATCGCCAGGCCGAGGCCGAGCCCCCTCGCCTTCTCCGTTCGAAGCGGCTCGAACGCCGCGGCACGTCTCGACTCGGGCAGCCCCGGCCCGTCGTCGCTCACGCGGAGCACGACGCGATCCTCGCACGCGCGCTCGAGGATCCGCACCTCCACCGTGCGAGCGCGGCACGCGCCCGGCCCGCCCTCGAGCGCGTTCCCGACGAGATTGTCCAGGATGATCCGAATCAGCTCGGCGTCGACGGCAGCGGCCGCGTCGCGGTCGCCTTCGAGTCGGAGCTCGACCCCGCGCTCGGCCGCGAGCGGACGGAGCGACTCGACGATCTCGGCGGCGGCCTCTCCGATCGGACGTACCGGTCGCTTCTCGGGACCGCGCCGCGTCAGCGACCGCAGCGCATCGAGAGGCACGAGGGTCCGATCCATCTGCCGCCGCACGCGTGCGACCTGCTCGACGATCGCCGCCGAGTCTCCCGTACGCGCGATGTCTTCGAGCTCCTCGACGAGCAGCCCCAACGCGTGGAGCGGGTTCTTGAGCTCGTGCAACGTCGACGCAGCGACGACCCAGACCGCCTGATCGCGCTCGACGTGACGCAGCCGCGACCGCAGCTCCTCGGCGCGCAGCGCCTCGGCACGCGCCAGCCGCGAGCGAAGATGGAGCCAGTGGAACGCGAGGCCGAGGAGGGCGCCTGCGAGGACCGGGATCCCTCGATCGACGAACGCATGGAACGCGAAGAACGCGCGGGCCCAGCCGACGCGTGCCCAATCCGTCTTCGCCCATTCGTCCGTCTGCGTATTGAGGAAGGCGTACGCCAGGCCGAGGACGAGCCCGGCGGCCACGTACAGGTACGGGCGGCGCGAACCAGCCGATGCGACCGAGCTCATGCTCACCGAAAGCTAGCGCGAACCGCGACGAAAGCGACTCCGACAGTTGCCGGATGTACGGCTCGGCTCGGTCGCCGTAGACGAGATCCGTGGATCGCCGGCGAAAGAGAGCCGCCGCACTCGCGGTCGTCACGGCAGTGCTCCTTCTTGCACGCGCCGATGCGCTCGCGTCGCCCACGGGCGGGAGCGCATCGCCCGCTGGCGCGACGCCCCCCCACGAGACGACCGTCGACGACGCGCCTCCGATCACGCTCGCGCGCGCGATCCAGGACGGCGCGAGGCGTGGCCCTGCGGTGGTGGAGGCATCGCGCAACCGCGAGGCCGCGGCGGAGTTCGCGCGGCATCCCGGCTCCTCGCTGCCGTCCGTCCCGCAGGCCACGGTGATGGCCGGCGCACGTCGTCCGTACAACCTGCCGACCGGGCCGGAGATCGTGCTCACCGTGCAGCAGGACGTCTCGATGCGCGGACTCGGCGCAGCACGGAAGAAGGCCGCCGAGTGGGCTGCGCGGGCGGCGACCAACGACCTCGAGAGGGCGCGGATCGAAGCCGCCGCGACGGCCGCCCTCGCGTGGGTCGATCTGCTCGAGGCCCAGTCCTTGCTCCACCTCCGGCGGATCGCAGCCGAAGACGCGTCGCGCCTCGAACGCATCGCCGACGTCCGCGTGACGAGCGGCGTCGCGACCGCGGTCGAACGTTCGCTCGCGAAGGCCGAGGTCGGCACGGCGCAGCTCGCGGTCCTCGACGCCGAGGGACGTGCGACCGAAGCGAGGCTCGCGCTCGCGCACGCGACGGGCATCGCGATGGATCGACCGCTCGTCGCCGCCGGAAGCCTCGAGGGCACCGACGAGTCCGCGATCGACGGCCGAGCCGTCCTCGACGGCCTCGGGCATCACCCGGCCGTGCGTGCCGCCGAGGCACGCGCGAGCCTCGCGGCCGCCGAGGGCTCCGTCGCCCGGGCGACCGCGGCCCCGACGTTCTCCCTCGGCGCGTCCGTCTGGCGCGAAGGCTCCGGCGATCATGCCGCCGCTGCGATCGTGTCCGTGCCTCTGCCCTTCTTCGATCCCGCGCGACACGAAGTCGGCCGACAGAACACCGTCGCCGAGGCTGCGCGGAGCCACGCGGCCCGCCTGCGCTCCGAGCTCGAGCGCGAGACGCGCCTCGCGCTGCACGAGCACGAGCACGCGCGCGCGGTGCGTGTACAGATCCGCGATGGCGTCGTCCAGCCGACGAGGAGCGCGCTCGACACCGCGATGAAGGCGTACTCGGCCGGCACGAGCGATCTCGGCGTCGTCCTTCTCGCCCGTCGTTCCGCGCTCGCGGCGGAGGAGCGACTCGTGAGCGCGATGGCCGACGTCTGGCGCGCCGACATCCGGCTGTCGGCGCTCGCCGGAACCCTGCTGAAGGAGGGCTCGCGATGAGGTGCCTTCTACACGCATCGATCGTAGCGGTCCTCTCCCTCGCCGGCTGCAATCGACGGGACGACGCGGCGGTCAAGGCGAGCGCTGGTCCGGCGGAGACCGCCGCGGCCCCGGCACGCCGCTCGGTGCAGGTCTCCCCGGATCTCGTGGCGCAGGGACGGATCCGCACCGTACGCGCGACGCGCCGGCCGCCGACGGGTGCGATCCGGCTCCCGGCCGAGATCGTCTCGAGCGCCGAAGGCGCTGCCGAGGCAGGCTCTCTGCTCGCGGGGCGCATCGCCCGGTTCGAGGCACGCGAAGGCGATCGCGTGAAGAGCGGACAGGTGCTCGCGTGGATCGACGCGCCCGAAGCCGCCCGCGCCATCGCCGACCTCGTACGCGCGCGCACGCGCACCGAGACGCAAGCCCGCAAAGTGGCACGTCTCGAAGGGCTCGTCGCGTCCGAGGCCGCCACGCAGATCGCGCTCGACGAGGCGAAGCTCGAGCTCGAGCTCGCGCGCGCCGATCTCGCGGCCGCGCGCACGCTCGTCGCGAGCTTCGGGCTCGCCGAGCCCGCGCCGACCGCCGGCGCGCCGGTCCTGTCCGCTCGCCTTCCCGTACGAAGCCCGGTCGACGGCACCGTCGTGGAGAGGACGGCGGCCCTCGGTGCGCACGTGGAGCCGAACACGCCCATCTTCCGTCTCGTGAGCGAGGGGCGCGTGCTCGTCGAGGCGCGTGTCGCGGACGGATCGAGCGTCGTCCTCGCTCCCGGGAGCCTCGCGCACGTCGAGCCGCGCGGAGGTCCGCGATGCACGGCGCGCGTGCTCGGGGCGCTGCCGCAGGTCGACGCCGCGACCCGGAGCCGCCGCGTCCGGCTCGTCCCGGACGACGGCTGCAAGGGCCTCGTGCCGGGCGCGCAGGCGGAGGTGGAGATCGAGGTGCCCGTCACGGCGAGCTCGGACGCGGGGGTCGAGCAGGTGCTCGTCGTCCCTGCCGCGGCCCTCGTCGAGCTCAAGTCCGCGACGATCGCGTTCGTGAAAGCGCGCGAAGCCGGCGTGTTCGACGTCCGCGCCGTCGAGCCCGGGCTCCGCGTCGGCGAAGACCGCGTCGTGCTCGCCGGCGTGGACGAAGGCGAGGAGGTCGTCGTCGAGGGCACGGTCCTCCTCAAAGGGGAGCTGATGCGGGGCGAGCTCGGAGGCGAGGATTGATCGGCGCGATCGTCGCCGCGTGCGTGCGGCACCGGTGGGCCGTCTTGCTCACGACGGTGCTCCTCTCGCTGCTCGGCGTGCGCGCTTGGCGTGCGCTGCCCGTCGACGCGGTGCCCGACGTCACGAACGTCCAGGTGCAGGTCCTCACGGCCGCGCCGGGGCTGTCGCCCCTGGAGGTCGAGGCGCTCGTCACGCGTCCGGTGGAGCTCGCGCTCGCAGGCCTCCCACGGACGACGCAGATCCGCAGCGTCTCGCGCTCCGGCGTGTCCGCCGTCACCGTCGTGTTCGACGACGACCTGCCCATCGAAGACGCGCGCGCGTTCGTCTCGCAGCGCCTGCCGGCGGCGCGAGAGGCGGTCCGCGGCGTCGGGTCACCCGAGATGGGCCCGATGACGACCGGGCTCGGCGAGGTGCTGCACTTCACGATGCGCTGGCCCGGCCACTCGCCGGCGGAGATCCGGACGCTGCTCGACTGGGAGGTCGCGTACGCGCTCCGGACGGTGCCCGGCGTCGTCGAGGTGAACGGCTGGGGCGGTGACACGCGGCAGATCGACGTGCTCCTCCGTCCGGCGGACCTCATCGCACGCAAGATCACGCAGGAGGACGTCGAGCAGGCGCTCCTCGCGGGCGGACACTCCACCGGAGGCGGCGCGATCGTCCGCGGCGGGGAGCAGGCCATGATCCGCCTCGACGGCGCGTACCGCAGCATCGACGCGGTCGCGTCGCAGGTCGTGACGACGCGCGACGGCGTCCCGATCCTCGTGCGCGACGTCGCGGACGTCACCGAAGGACGCGCGTTCCGCCTCGCGGCGGCGACCGCGGACGGCGAAGGCGAGACGGTCTACGGCATGGTGCAGATGATCGCGGGCGGCAACGCGCACGAGATCGTCGCACGTGCGCGCGAACGTCTCGCAGAGGTCGAGAAGCGCCTGCCCGAAGGCGTGGAGCTACGGGTCTTCTACGACCGCGCCGCGCACGTCGATCGCGTAATCGCCACGGTTCGGACGTCCCTGCTCGAGGGAGGCGTCGTCGTCATCGTCGTCCTGTTGCTCCTGCTCGGCGACCTTCGTGCCGGTCTCGTGGTCGCGACCACGATCCCGCTCGCGATGCTCGGCGCGTTCGCGTTCATGAGCGTGTCCGGCACGTCCGGGAACCTGATGAGCCTCGGCGCGATCGACTTCGGGCTCGTCGTCGACGGCGCCGTCGTCGTCGTCGAAGGAGCGCTGGCCGCCATGGCGGCGCAGAAAGTCGGGGCATCGGCGGCGCTCGCGTCCGAGGCCCGCGTCCTCGGACGGCCGCTCGCCTACGGCGTCGTCATCGTCGCGATCGTCTACGTACCCGTGCTCCTCCTCGAAGGCGTCGAGGGGAAGCTGTTCCGGCCGATGGCGCTCACCGTGCTCTTCGCCCTCGGCACGGCGATCGTGCTCACCTTCACGTGGATCCCCGCGCTCGCCTCGGTCGCGCTCGGGCGCGCCCACGACGGCGATCCGCGCCTCGTCCGATGGCTCCGGCGCATCTACGATCCGACGCTCGATTTCCTCCTTCGTCGTCCTGGAGCCGCGGCAACCCTCGCCGTCGTGATGCTCGGCCTCGGCATCGCCGCCGGCATCACGCGCGGGGTGGAGTTCGTGCCTCGGCTCGAGGAGGGCGACCTCGTCGTGCAGGTCACGCGTCCGCCGAGCGTGTCGCTCGAGGAGGCCGTCACCGGCACGACGACGATCGAGCAGACGCTCCGGCGCTTCCCCGAGGTGAGCACCGTCGTATCGCGCACCGGCAGTCCCGACGTCGCCACGGACGTGATGGGCGTCGAGCAATCCGACGTCTTCGTCATGCTGAAGCCGCGCAGCGCATGGCGAAAGGGCACCACGCGCGAGTCGCTCGCCGCCGAGATGTCCGAGGCGCTCCACCGCTCGCTGCCCGGCACGGCCTTCGGTTTCACGCAGCCGATCGAGATGCGCACGCACGAGCTCCTCGGCGGGACGAAGAGCGACGTCGGGCTCAAGATCTTCGGCGACGACCTCGCCGTCCTCGAGCAGCTCGCGTCGCGAATCGCGCACGAGGTCGCCTCGATCCCCGGAGCCGCGGACGTCCGCGTCGAGCCGCTCTCCGGCCTCCCACTCCTCACCGTCCGCCCCGATCCCGCACGCGCAGGTCGCCTCGGCCTTCCGCCGAGCGCGGTGGCCGCGACCATCGAGGGCATGAAGGCCGGACGTCCCGTCGGCGTGCTCGTCGAAGGCGAGCGACGATTCGACGTCCGCGTCCTCTTCCCGCCGCCGCCGAGCCCGGAGGCGATCGCCGCGACGCTCGTGCCGTTGCCCGGCGGGGCGAGCGCGCCGCTCGGACAGCTCGCCGAGGTGAAGATGGAAGAGGGCCCGGCGATCGTCAGCCGCGAAGGCGCTCGCCGGCGCGTCCTCGTCGAGGCGAACGTACGCGGCCGCGACCTCGGCTCCTTCGTGCAGGAGGTGAAGACGCGTCTTTCCGCGCATCCGATTCCTCCCGGCTACCACGTCGAGGTCTCCGGGGAGTACGAGCACCTCGTCCACGCCGCTGCGCGCTTCGCGGTGCTCGTGCCCTGCACGCTCCTCGCGGTCTTCGTCCTCCTCTACCTCTCCTTCGGCGAAGGGCGCGCCGCGCTCGTCGTCCTCGCGAACGTCCCGCTCGCGACGAGCGGCGGCCTCCTCGCCCTCGCCGCGAGAGACCTCACGCTCTCGGTGAGCGCCGTCGTCGGCCTGCTCGCGCTGTTCGGCGTCGCGACGCTGAACGGGAGCGTGCTCGTGACGGCATTGCGTGACCGCCTCGCCGCGGGCGATCCACCCCTCGAGGCAGCGCGGACGGCCGCACGCGCCAGGTTCCGTCCCGTGCTGACCACCGCGCTCGTCGCTGCCGTGGGCTTCGTCCCGATGGCGATGGCGACCGGCTCAGGCGCCGAAGTGCAGCGTCCGCTCGCCACCGTCGTCATCGGCGGCCTCGTGACCGCGACGATCCTCACGCTCGGCGTCCTTCCGAGCATCGGCGCCCGCGTCCTCGCGCGACCTTCGAGCGACGCGACAGCGCGCTCCGCGTGAGCACAGGAGCTCGCCCCTCGCCGCAGCGCGAGCGTTCGCTCAGAGGCACCCGATCAGCGCGTCGTACACGGACGTCGTTTTTCCCGGCAGCGGCGCGTGGAGCGGCTCGGGTACGGAGAGCGCGCTCAGGAGATCGCTCGCGCGGGCATCCACCTCGACGAAGCAGCGCTTCGTCGCCGTCATCGCGGAGATCTCGCCGCGAGCGCCCACGGACAGGTCGGCGGCGGCGAACGTCCAGGCGCAGCGTGAGACGCGCTCGGTGGCGCGCTCGACGGAGCACACGAACCCGAGCGGCGCGATGTCCGCATATTCGCCTTCGCAGAAGGTGTCCCCGCAGATCTCGTCGAAGTCCCGCGCGAGGCGGCGCTTCGTCTCGGACCATGCCGCGCCGCCGCCCGGGCTCCGCTCCTTCGCCCACTCGGCGAGCTCGACGAACAGGCTCTCGTCCGACCGCGGCGGCTGCGAAGGAGCGGCCACGCTTTCGAAGCATGCGACGAGGCCGTCGTGGAAGGATTTGCCCGTGCCAGGCAGCGGCGCGTGCAGGGCGTCGTCGCCTGCGGCGCTCAGGACGTCGAGCATCGCCTTGGCGCTCCCCGCCACGGGGATCTTGCACGTGAAGACGCGCGCTTCGCTCGAGAGCTCGCCCGTCCGAGCGTCGACATGCTCGACGCTGCCGCCGAGCACCCACGTGCAGTCCTTCATCTTGCGGGCCTTCTCCGTCGACGAGCAGGAGATCTGCACGGTCGACAGGCTCGACCAGACCCCGCTGCAGAGGGTCTCGCCGCAGCTCCGTTCGAAGCCGCGCTTCAGCGCCGACTGGACCTCGTACCAGCGGTCGAGGTCGTGGCCGTCGAGCGTGATCCAGAGGTCCGCGTACGTCGTGAGCGCGTCCTCGTTCTGCGCGACGTCCTCCGCCGCCGGCGACGCGCAGCCGAAGCCGAGCGCCGTCGAGAGGACGAAAGCGAAGATCGAAGCACCGATGCGGTTCATGAAGCGGCCCTTCATAGAGCCGTCCGCACGAGACGCAAGAGGCACAGCGCCGTGAGACGCGTGATGCTGCCGTTCGGCCATGTCCATCGTGGTCATGGCCGCCGCTCATCGAAGAACCGTGCCGTCGACCCGCATTCGAAATCACTCGAGATTCGGACGCGCTCCTCCGGCCCGGGCCGATCGGGGCCAGGCCCTGAGACGTCCCGGCATCGCGCTCGTCGCGCCGATCGAGGCCTCGAGACATCACCGAGCGGCCACGCGCTGGCGCAGCCAGGTCGTGAGCCAGCTCGCCGAAGCGCACGCCGCCATGACGATGCCCATCGGTCGCGCGGAGCCGTCGTTCAGCAGCCCGACGAGCGACGACGCAGTCGCCGCGATCGCGAACTGGACGAAGCCGAGCACGGCCGACGCGAGCCCCGCGCGCTCGCCCTGCCCGTCCATCGCGAGCGCGACCGCGTTCGAGCCGATGAAGCCGAGCGCGATCATGTACGCGAGGAGCGCCGGAACGACGGCGAAGAGACCGCCGTATCCCGTCACGCAGACGACGAGCAGCGCCATGCCGATCGCCGCGAAGACGGCGGTCGTCCACGCGAGGATCTTCGCCGGCGTATGCCGCCCGAGGAGGAAGCGATTCACCTGCGAGGCCGCGATGTAGCCGAATGCGTTGGCGCCGAAGATGAAGCCGTACTTCTGGGCGGGGACGCCGAAGAGCTCGATGAGGACGAAGGGCGAGCCCGAGATGTACGCGAACATACCGGCCTGCGCGAACGCCCCCGTGAGCGTGTAGGCGACGAAGCTGCGATCGCGAGCGATCTCGCGCAGCGAAGCGCCCATCGTCCGGAGGTCGATCCGCGCCGAGCGCCTCTTCGCCGTCTCGGGCAAGAAGCCGACGACCGCGGCGAACGCCGCCACGCCGAGCGCGGCGAGGAGCGCGAAGATCGCGCGCCATCCGGCGACGAGGAGGATCCATCCCCCGGCGAGCGGCGCGATCATGGGCGCGATCCCCATGACCAGCGTGAGCAGGGCGAGCATGCGAGCCGCCGCCGCACCGACGTGGAGATCGCGCACCACGGCGCGCGCGATGACCTGTCCCGCAGCTCCGCCGAGCGCCTGCGCGAAACGGAGCGCGACGAGTGCGCCGATGGAAGGCGCGAGCGCACACGCGATCGACGCGATCACGTAGAGGGCGAGGCCGACGTAGAGCGGCGCCTTGCGCCCGAAGCGATCCGTCAGCGGACCGTAGACGAGCTGACCGACACCGAGGCCGGCGAAGTAGGCGGCGAGCGTGAGCTGCGTCGCCGACGCGCTCGTGTGGAGCTCCCGCTGGATCGACGGGAGGCTCGGCAGATACATGTCGATCGTGAACGGCCCCAGGGCGATGAGCCCTCCGAGCACGAGGACGATCGCCACGCTCGACGAGGACGGACGAGGTCGTGCATCGCCCGAGGCGACGTTCGCGCCCTGCTCGTGGCTGCCTGCGTCGGCGGCGCTCATCGGCGTCCTCCCTTGCCCGCCCCTCCCTCGTCGCGGCTCGCGCCCACGTTCGCGCTCATGAACGCGCCGAGGCGGCGAAGCGTCTCGAGGAACCGCGTCCGCTCGGAAGCCTCGAGCGCCTCGAACAAGCGCGCGATCTCGCGGTCGTACGGCGCAGCGTCCTCCGTCGCGGCGCGGCGGCCTGCGGCGGTCAGCTCGACGTACGTCGCGCGACGATCGGTGGGATGCGCTCGGCGGACGACGAGCCCGTCCTTCTCGAGCTCGTCGACGAGCAACGTCACGTTCGACTTCGGGCGTCCGAGCCGCGCTGCGAGGGTACCCATCGTGACGGCGCCCCAACGCTTCAGCGAGACGAGCACGAGCAGACGCGTCGGGTTCGTCTCTCCCGGCGGCAACCGCGAGCGAATCCACTCCTTGTAGGCCCCGAAGAACGAATACATCTCCTCCACGAGGAGCAGGGACTCCTTCGAAACGCCGGCCGAACGACGCGCGCTCCTCTCGGTCTCTCGGCGAGGCGCCATTCGTGACGAGCCTCCGACAGGACTCGTTCCTATGTCCGACGACCACATGGTTCAAGCTCGAATAGTTACTTTCTGAACCATCTTCGATGCCGGTTGCGATGCCGGTTGCACCGACGAGGTTCCGAGCTCGAGGGTCGGCCCAACGTTTGCTATGAGGCCCGAGAGTTCCCGTGATGCAACCGTCGTCTCGTGGGGGGGAGCCCGAAAAACGAACGAACCGCGCGCTGCACAGCTTGCGCAACCGCTGCACAGCCTGGGCAGCTTGCGCAGGGTGCGCAACGCGCCGGTGCACACGGCAGCTCCGAACGCTCGTCTCGCTCTCGGCGACGCGCTAGCGATAGGCGCGCCGGAGCGAGCCGGCCACACACATCGAAAGGACCGAACGACCGTGAATCGAACGCCCTCTTTCCTTCCCGCCCTCTCCACCTTCGCCGCGCTCGGCGCGCTTGCTCTTCTGGGTCCCGCGTGTGAGGCCGAGACGTCGACCAGCGCACCGGACACGCCTTCCAACGACGACGCCGGCGCGCCGGCCGTCGATTGCCCGGCGCCGACCGCCGGCCCGACGAAGCACTCGGGCGACGTGAAGGACGGCGAGGTGTGGACGGCCGCAGGCAGCCCGCACATCGTCGAGGGCGACGTCAACGTACGAGACGGCGCGACGCTCACGATCGAGCCGTGCGCCGAGGTGCGCATGGCGCGCGGTTCGAAGATCAACGTTGCATACCCGCTCACGCCCAACAGCGGCAAGCTCGTCGCCGAGGGCACGGCGACGAAGCCGATCACGTTCACGAGCGACGGCGTCGATCGCTGGGGCGGCATCCAGGTGTACGCCCCCGGCACCGTGCGCCTCGCCTACGCGACGCTCTCCAACGGCGGCGAGGGCATCGACCACGGCGCGACGATCCTCGCGGTGGGCGACGACGAGCCTCCGACCGCCGATCCGCTCGTGTTCGTCGACCACGTCACGATCGAGAAATCGCGCGGCACGGGGATCTGGCTCCGGCGTCGCTCGACCTTCATCGAGGGATCGCGCGATCTCACGATCACGGGATCGGGCGACGACGAGGCGCCCTTCCCGCTCGAGGTCTCCGATCAGGCGATCGACTCCATCCCGACGGGCAAGTACACCGGCAACCGGACGGACGAGATCCTCGTTCGAACCGAGGGCGACGGCATGGCGGGCAGCGGCCTCGTGAACGACGCCACCCTCCGCGATCACGGTGTCCCGTACCGCATGAACGACTCCGCCAGCGCAGACTTCGTCATCGGCGGCGCGAGCCACGGTCGGGTGACGACGCTCACGATCGAGCCGGGCGTCGTCATGAAGTTCCATCCGGGGACGGCGTTCATGGTGCAGCTCTTCACGACGTCCGAGCCCTCCACCGGCGTGGTGAAGGCGCAGGGCACGGCGGACAAGCCGATCGTCTTCACGTCGGCGTCGCCGACCCCGAAGGCCGGCGACTGGCGCGGTCTCTGGTTCGGCGGCATCCCGAGCGCGGCCAACGTGCTCGATCACGTGCGCATCGAGTACGCGGGCTTCGACTGCAGCTGCAGCCTGGTCACGTGCAGCGCGAACGTCGAGGAGTACGAGGGCGCGGTCATCTTCACGCAGCAGCCGCCGAGCGCGTTCATCACGAACTCGGTCTTCAAGGAGATCGCCGGGCACGCGATCACGCAGGGATTCGACGGCTCGCTCGTCAACTTCCGGCCGACCAACACCTTCGAGGGTGTGACCGGCTGCGTCCAGACCATGCCCCGCGGAGCAGACACCTCGTGCCCCGATCCGCGGCCGATCTGCGACGGCGAGTGATCGGCGACGGCGCCGTCAGCCCTTCGCGCGCCGCTTCGTCGCCCGCGCCCGCGCCGCCGGCTTCTCGGCCGCTCGCTCGTCGACTCCGGACGACGGCGGAGCGGCCTCGTCGGCGGCAGCGGCGCCGGCCGGCTCCTCGTCGGCGGCCCTCGACGCGTCCGCCGGAGGCTCCTCCTTCGGCGGCTCGTCGTCGGCCGCCTTCTTCTTCCGCGACTTCTCGGCTTCCTCCTCGGCGCTCGCCTCCGCGCGATAGGCCTCGAGCTCGGCCAGCTCCTCCGGCGTCGGCGCCTTCGGATGCGGCGGCTCCGGCGGGTTCTCCTCGAGCAGCGGGTGCGTGTCGGGATCGGCCGCGCCGCGACGCTTCGGCTTCGGCGTGAGCCCCTGCTCGTCGAGGATGTCCTTCGTCGGGAGGAGCGCCGCCTGCGCGAGCAGACGTGCCTGCCGCGTCGGCAGGTCGACGCGCTGCGCGGTCGTGAGCAGCTCCTCGTGGAGCGCTGCGATCTCCGCCTCCGTGAGCGGCGTGGGATCGAACGCCTTCCGCCACGCGAGGTAGGCCTGCCGGACCTCCTCGACCGTGGGCGCGACGACCGAGTACGTCTCGTCGGCGAGCATGCGCTTCACGTAGCTCGATCCGAGGCGCTTCTCGAAGTCGCGCCACGCACGCTCGAACCCCTGGGGATCGAGCTTCCGCATGAGCGGGAACTTCGCGTTCGAGAAGAGCACCTCGAGCAGCGGCGAGCGCGCGCCCCCGGCGAACGCGATGCCGGCCTGCAATCGCTCGATCGCGTCCACGACCTCGCCTTGGAGCTCGCGACCCCTCCCGCCCCGCTTCGACTCGAGCTCCTGGAGACGCAGCGCTCGGTCGAGCAAGTCGTCGATCCCTTCGCGAGCCCGCTCCAGCCGGACGCGCCCGCTCTCGAGCCAGGCCTTCTCCTCTTTCAGCCCCGGACGCTTCGCCAACGCGGCGGCTGCAGCATCCAGCCGGCGAGCGAGGTCGCGAGCCTGAGCGATGAGGTCGTATGCTTCCAGAATCGAGGTGGTCATGGGCGGCTACTGCGGTTACCACAGTCGCCGGCTCGTCGGTGCAGGAACGCTGCGGTCGATCGACGACTCAACGCCGGGAGCCGGAGCACACCACCGCGCCGGCCCGAAGCGCATCGAGGTCCGCCGGGGTGTCGAGATCGCCTCCCACCGCCGCATCGTCGACGTCCACCTGACGCCGGCGTCCTCCTGCGCTCCGGACGAGATCGCGCAACGTCCCGCGGTACCCGTCGAGGAAGACGCGCAAGAGAGGCGCGCGCAAGACCACGGGGTGGCCGCCTCGGCCCCGGTGGCGCGGCGTCGCGACGTGGGCGCCTTCGTCGCCGGCGGCGGAGAGCAGAGCGCCGACCGTCGACGGCGCGGCGGGGATCATGTCGACGGGCGTGACGATCACCGTCGTGTCGTCCTCGATCGTCAGGGAGCGGAGGCCCATCGCGAGCGACGATGCAGGAGAGACCGTGTCGGCCGCCACGAGACGAACGCGCGGCCGATCGGCGAGGACGGCGCGCGCTCGGTCCGCGATCGCGGGGCGGACGACGACCACGATCGGATCGCAGCCGACCTCGCTCAGTCGATCGACGTGGCGGCGGACGAGCGGCTGGCCGTCGACGACGAGGAGCGCCTTCGGGCCGCCCATCCGGCGGCCCTCCCCTGCGGCCAGCACGATCGCCGCCGGCGCGACCATCAGACCTCCACCGATTTCACGAGCGGCAGCTCGCGCACGCGCTTGCCCGTCAGGGCGAAGACCGCGTTCGCGATCGCCGGCGCGACGGGCGGCACGCCGGGCTCGCCCACGCCGCCGGGCAGCGCGGTGCTCTCCACGACGTCGACGTGGATGCGCCGCGGCGCTTCGCGGATCCGCACGATGCGCCCGCCGCCGCGGAAGTTGTCCTGCTCGATCGCGCCGCCCTTCATCGTGATGCCGCCGAAGAGGGCGAGGCTCATGCCGAAGATCGCGGACCCTTCGAGCTGCGAGCGCACGCGGTCGGCGTTGACGATCGTGCCGGCGTCGAAGGCCATCCACATCTCGTCGATCCAGATCTTGCCGTCCGGCCGCTTCACCGCCGACGCGACGACCGCCGTGTAGCTGAGGAAGCTGCGGTGCGCCGCGAGGCCGAGGGCGCGGCCCTCCTGCTTGCGTCGATCCCAGCGCGCGGCGCGCGCCACGCGTTCGATGACGTTCCTCAGGCGGCCGGCATCGACGGGGTGCTTGTCGAGCGGCTGGCCGTAGTTCTTGAGACGCTCGATGCCCAAGTCGGCGAGCGAGAGCTGCCGCGGCGGGCCGATGAGCTCGAGCCACACGTCGAGCGGGTCGGCGTTCTTCGCTTGGGCGATCTCGTCGATGAACGACCCGATCGAGAACGCCTGGAAGATGTTGTAGACCGAGCGCAACCAGCCGATGCGCGTATGCGACCGCGCATCGCCGATCTCGGCGCTGACGTTCGGCACCGCCAGCGCGAGATCGAGCACGCCCTGCTGGAGATCGTCGTAGCCGGGACGTTCCGACTCCGCGAAGGTGCTCGCGATCGACGGGAACGCGGTCCGGTGCCGCCACGCCGTCACGCGACCGTTCGCGTCGAGCCCGGCCGTCAGGCGGTTCACGCTCACGGTGTTGACGTAGTCGTGCCGCACATCGTCGGCGCGCGTGAACTGCACGCGTACCGGCACGCCGAGCTTCTTCGACAAGAGCGCGGCCTCCGCGCAGAAGTCCGGCTTCGACTTGCGACCGAAGCCGCCGCCGAGGAACGTCACGTGCACCCGGACCTTCTCGGGCTCGATCCCGAGCGCACGACCGACCTCGGTCTGCGCCGCCTGCGGGTTCTGCGTCGGCGCCCAGATCTCGCAGCGATCGCCTTGGACGTGCGCGACCGCGACGGGCGGCTCCATCGGCAGGTGCGGGAGGTGCGGGACGTGATACTCGGCCTCGACGATCCGCGCGGCGCTCTTCAGTGCGGCCTCGACGTCGCCGAGCTTGCGCGCGACCTGCCCGGGGACCGACACCGACTTCGAGAGCTGCTCGCGATAACGGTCCGAGTCGTACGTCGCGTTCGGTCCGTGGTCCCACGTCACGTCGAGCGCCGCGCGCCCGCGCATCGCCGCCCACGTGTGATCGGCGACGACCGCGATGCCGCCCCACGGCTGGAACCTCCACGGCGGCTCCGGCGTCGGCATCTCGACGACGTGACGCACGCCGGGGACGGCGAGCGCGCGCTTCGCGTCGAAGCGCACGACCTTCCCGCCGACGACCGGCGGCCGCGCGATGACGGCGGTGAGCATCCCCGGCAGCTTCACGTCCGCGCCGAAGACGGCCTGGCCCGTCACGTAGGCGGGCCCGTCGAGGAGCGGCAGGTCCTTGCCGACGTTCGGGAGCTCGGACCACGGCCGGAGGACGACGTCCTTCGGATCCGGCACCTTCTCCTTCGCCGCCTCGAGCGCGAGCTCGCCGAAGCCGAGCGAGCGACCCGTCGGAACGTGCGTGACGGCGTGGTCCTTCGCGACGCAGTCCTCCGGCCGCACCTTCCACCGCTTGGCCGCCGCCGCCACGAGCATCATGCGGGCGGCGGCGCCCATCTTCCGCATGTTCTCGTGGATGCCGCGGATGCTGTTCGAGCCGTCGGTGTTCTGATCTCCGTACGCCTTGTCGCCGTCGGCCTGGACGATCTTCACGCGCGACATCTGCGCGCCGAGCTCGTCCGCGATGAGCACCGGGAGCGAGCTCCGGATGCCTTGGCCCATCTCCGAACGGTGGCACACGATGGTCACCGTCCCGTCCGGAGCGACGTGGACGAAGACGTTGGGCCGGAGGCCCGGCTCGTCCGCCGCCTGCGATCCGCTCGGCGTCGCGGGCGCGGGCGGCTTCGCCGGCTCGCTCGGCGGCTTCTGGGCCTCGGCCGGAAAGACGATGCCCAGCGCGAGGCCGCCGATCGCCAGGTTCAGCCCGCGGAGGAATGCCCGACGAGGAACGACGAACCGCTCCGACATCAGCGAGCACCTCCCGCGGCCTTCTTGATCGCCTCGCGGATGCGACCGTAGGTGCCGCATCGACACAGGTTGCCTGCCATCGAGCTGTCGATCTGCTCGTCCGTCGGATTCGGATGCTTCTTCAAGAGCGCCGCCGCGGTCATGATCTGTCCAGCCTGACAGAAGCCGCACTGAGGCACGCCGAGCTCGACCCACGCCTTCTGGAGCGGATGGCTCCCGTCGGGCGACAGCCCTTCGATGGTCGTGACCTCCTTGCCCGCCGCACGCGAGATCGGCGTCACGCACGAGCGGACGACGCGGCCGTCGAGATGCACCGTGCACGCTCCGCAGAGCGCCTCGCCGCATCCGTACTTCGTCCCCGTGAGCCCGAGCACGTCGCGCAGGACCCACAAGAGCGGCATCTCGGGATCGACGTCGAGTCGATGCTCTTTACCGTTCACGCGGACGACGATGCTCATGGCTTGCCTCCATCGGTGGGACAGTGAGCGCCCGTCTCGACCCACGCGGCGACGAGAGCGCCGAAGTCCTGCTGCGTTCCGGGCACCGGCTCCCGATCGTGACCGGGCCGCCATCCCCAGGCGACCAGCGGATCGTGCATGTTGTGCTCGACGATCTGCGCGAGCGTCTTGCCCCCGTTCCGCTTCGGATCCTTGAGCTGCTCGCAGATCTCGCGCGGGCTCTTGCCGACCCATCCCATCTCGCGCGGCGCGAGGTGCCAGCTCGGCGCGCCCGGAACGCGCGCGAGCTCGAGATTGCGGTCCTGATGGCAGCCGCCGCACTCCATCCCGACCTCGCCGAAGCCCTCCGGCCCGCGCGTGACGGGCGGCTCGTGCGGACGCATGTCCATGCCTTGCAGCGGGACGTCGCCGCTCGGATGGCAGTTGGCGCACCGAGGATGGAGGAAGACGCGGCTCGCCTCGAGGAACAGCGCGCGCGACCGCTCTTCTTCGTCGGCGATGACGGAGAAATCCGCCACGGAGCGGAGCTGGTTCTTCGCGACCGGAGGGAGCTCGGCGGGACGCTTCGCGTGGTTGCACGCCCAGGCGAGCGAAGAGAGCGCGACCATGGCCACGCCGAGGCGCATGGCCAACGAGCGGGTCACGAAGCTCGACTCGCCGCGGTGTCGTTCGGAGGTGAGACGTATCGTCATGCTGCGCCGTCGCGCGTTGGTTTCTCTACTGGATTGGGGCAGGCTTCGATTCCGATGCCGCCTCGGGCGCGAGGTTGCGCCCAATCCGCCTGCGCATTCTATCCGCTCCGACGGCGATCGTGGCCGACGAGCGAGCGATCCCTCGCACGGCGACGGACACGAAGCCGTGTGACGGCGCGGCCTCGCTCCCGGACGTCACGTCCGATCCCGCGCGAGCCTCGCCATGGGGGCCTGGCATCGGGCGCATTCACGGACGTCGACGACGACACCGTCGGGCCAGTGGACCACGTGCTCGGCGAGCTCGGTGCTCGCGAGCCGTCGCACGGGCCTCAAGTCGGAGGATCGTGCGGCCTCGTAGGTCGCGCCGCACCGCCCGCAGCGCCACGGTCTCTCGGGCACGGCGCCGTCGCCGATCATCGATACGGGCCCGCAGGCGGAAGCTTCACCCGGTCGAGCCCACGGACGCCTTCGAGGACCGCCCCGTCGAAACGGGCGCCCTCGAGGCGCGCGTCGCGGAGGTCGGCTCGTTCGAGGCTCGCCTCGGTGAGGTCGGCGTTCGAGAGATTCGCGCCGCGCAGGTCGGCCTTGTGGAGGTTCGCGCCCGCGAGAACGGCGTCGACCAGACTCGCCCCGCGCAGATCGACGCGCTCGAGGTTCGCAGACGTCGCTCCGACCGCCGACAGGTCGCCGTCGCGCAGGTCGGCCCGCTCCAGGTTCACCGAAGCGAGATTGGCGGCGTGTGCCTTCGCCCCGCGCAGCTGCGCGTGCTCGAGGTTCGTGCGCGCCAGGTTCGCGCGCTCCAGGACCGCCTCGCGGAGGTCGGCGTGCTCCATGTTGCAGCCGTCCGCCACGGCGTTCGTCAAGTTCGCTCGAACGAGGACCGCGTGCTCGAGATTCGATCCTCGGAGGTTCGCGTCCGTGAGATCCGCGCCTTCGAGCTCGGCGTGCTCGAGGTTCACGCCATCGAGCCGCGCACGACGGAGGTCCGCGTGCCGGAGACTCACCTCCTCGAGGTTCGCATGACGGAGCGACGCCCCGGCGAGCCTCGCGCCGTCGAGCTTGGCGCGTTCGAGATCGGCGCTCCGGAGATCCGCGTTCTCGAGGAACGCTCCGGCGAGATCGATGCGTTCGTCGCGCGCTTCCACGAGCGCCTCGCGCAGATCGTGGGCGCGAGCGGACCGGAAAAGGACACGACCGTCGTGGTGACGGATCTCGATCGTCATGCCTCGCACGTTAGTGGCGCGGAGCGAACGGAGCCATGGCATCGATCGCCAAGACGATTTGCCGAACGCGACAGAACGCGACCGTTCCGCCCTCGACCGATTTCTCCGCGAGGCGAGTGGGCGCGCGGCTCCACGCGACGCGCCGAGCTCGCTCACGGATGACCTGGCTCGCCAGATCGATTTGCCGATGACGCCAGAAAGGGGATGCGGCGAGCCCCGTCTCCGGGCCTTGGCTATCCTGCGCGGCGATGGACGAGCCGGTCCGGAGACGCATCGGGCGGCCGCCGAGAGAGCCGGCGACGGCCTCGGCGCTCGCGCCGGCGCTCCTGCGATGGGCGGCGCAGCACGGGATCGACGCGTCGCTGATCGCGCACCGCGGCGGGCTCGATCCCGCCGACGCGGATCGCGACGAAGCACCGGTGACCGCGACGGCGCTCGCGACGATGTTGAAGGTCACCGCGGAGCTCGCCGCAGAGCCTCACCTCGCTCTGCGACTGCCTGCGGAGCTCCCGTTCCGCACCTACGACGCGGGCGCGCTCGCCGCGCGCGTCGCCGCCACCCCACGCGACGTGCTCTCGGCGATGGCCCGCTTCGCGCCGCTCGTCTTTCCGCGGCTCGAGGCGGACGTCGTGGACGCACCTCGGGAGGTCCGCTTTCACGCGCGCATCCGCGGAGCCGCCCGTGGGCTCGGGCATCACGTCGACGAGTACGTCCTGGCCTTCGCGCTCGAACACTGTCGCCGTGGAGGCACGCGGCTCGACCCGACGCGCGCATGGCTTTCGAGCCCGCGTCCCGCGAGCGACCTGAGGCCGCTCGTTCGCGCGCTGGGGACGGAGGAGATCGAGCTCGGTGCCGAGGACACGGGCTTTTCGCTCACGGCGGCGGACGCGTCGATCGCGCTCCCGGCCCTCGACCCGATGCTCGTCGCCGCAGCCGAGCAGCTCGCGTCCGCTGCGCTCGCGAAGGCCCCGCGCGACGGACGTCTCGCCGCGACGGTCGCCGCGAAGATCGAGTCGGCGCTCCCGGGCGAAATCGGTGCCGAGGCGATCGCGAGCGCGCTGAAGATGAGCGGGCGTACGCTCCAACGACGGCTCGAGGAAGAAGGCGTCCGCTTCTCGGACATCGTCGACGAAGTCCGCGAGCGCACGGCGAAGCGGCTCCTCGCGGATCCCGAGCTGCCGCTCGCGGAGATCGCCCATCGGGTCGGCTTCTCGGATCTCGCGACCTTCAGCCGCGCCTTCAAGCGCTGGACCGGCTTGCCCCCGGGGACCTGGCGGCGGATGCGTCGGGCGTAGCGAAGCTCGGTCGTCAGCGGCCCGCGGCGGCCGTCGTCGATGCGGCGACCGCCGCCTTCGAGGACGCACGCGCGGACGACGCTGCTCGGGCGTGACACTGTCCCATCGCGAACGTCGCGATCGCGTCGCGCAGCATCGTCACGCGGAGCGGTAGGTGTCGAGACGGCGAACACAGGACGTGGAACGTCTCTCCGCGTACGACAGATCGAACCCCTCCCGCACCGGATCGAGCTGCCGTCCCGTCACGGACACTCTGGTTGCGCAAAAACGGCTGCGAGCTCTTCTCCCGCGACGGCGCGCACCCGAAGCTTCGTGAGAGCGCGAAATCGAGCAGGTCCGGCGGAGACGCGCATGGCCGGCCCTCCGGGCGCTTGGCCGATGCGTTGCGTGCATTCGACAGCGGCATCGACGTGTCCGTACGAAAGGCGTCGCGGCTCGTCGTCGCGCCGTAGCCAAGGGTCAGCCTCGGGTGATATGACGCAACACGCCATGGCTCGGCCGTCGTTCGTCCGCACGCGGGGGCTCGGCCCGACGCTCGCCGCCGCCACCGCAGTCCTCTGCTCGCTCGCGTCGTGCGACGAGCAACTTCCTCGCCCGCTGAACGATGGTGTCGTGAACGGGCCCGACGGAAGCTCGGGCCTCGACACACGGCCCGTCGCGCCGACGTGCGGGCAGCGCCCGTCCGCGTCCGAAGGCGTCCCCGACGCCGGGCCCCCGAACTGGGACGACGCGAGGATCGAGTTCGAGCGCGTGACGCTCGCTCCGCTGTCCCGCCCCATCGAGGTCGCCAACAAGGCAGGTCGCTACTTCGTCGCCGAGCAGGGCGGCTTCGTCCGCGAGGTGTTTCCGAACGAGACGACCTCGGAGGTGGTCCTCGACATCCGCGACTGGATGACCGACGGCTTCGATCAAGGGATCCAGGGCTTCGCCCTCCACCCGAAGTTCCCTTCGACGCCGTACGCGTACGTCTCGTATACGGCCAAGCCGCCGTCGGGCTCGCGTCCGGAGCTCTTGTTCCAGTCCGTCATCGCCCGCTTCGAGAGCCTCGACGGCGGCAAGACCTTCGCTCGCGAGACGGAGAAGCGCCTTCTGGTCTGGGACCAGGAGGGCGTGAACCACAACAACGGGTGCCTGGTCTTCGGCCCCGACGGCTACCTCTACATCGGCTCGGGCGAAGGCGCGTTCCCGAGCGACACGTACTACGAGGCGGCGCTCAAGCTCGACAACCTCCTCGGCAAGATCCTCCGCATCGACGTCGACTCCGGCGATCCCTACGCGATCCCTTCGACGAACCCCTTCGCGTCGGGCGGCGGTCTGCCGGAGATCTACGCCTACGGGCTGCGCAACCCGTGGCGGTTCGACTTCGACCCCAAGACCGGACGCCTGTGGGCGGGCGACGTCGGTCAAGTCACCTGGGAGGAGATCAACGAGATCGTCCCGGGCGGCAACTACGGCTGGGGCTCGCGCGAGGGCCCGGACTGCTTCGAGCCCGGCCCCGGCTGCGACGGAGACTTCATCGATCCCATCATCTACCACGGGCGCGACGAGGCCAACGCGCTCGTCGGTGGCGTCTTCTACCGCGGAACGAAGGTCCCCGCCCTGACGGACAAGTACGTCTACGGCGACGCCAACCAGAGCAAGTTCTACGCGGTGCATGCGGACGAGCCGGTCAAGGTCCCGAAGCGGCTGAACGTCGGCACGCTCGGCCGGCGGCCGGTGTCGTTCCGGCTCGACGAGAACGGCGAGATCCTCGTGGTGTCGTACGTCGGCGCGCTCCTGCGGATGATCCAAGAGCTGCCGCCGCCTCCGCCGACCTCGGTGCCTACGCTCGCCGAGACGGGGTGCGTCGATCCGAACGATCCCCAGCGGCCCGTCGACGGCCTCTTTCCATACGACGTGAACGTGGGAGCTTGGGCATCGGGCGCGTCGGCGGCGCGCTATCTGTCGATCCCCGAGGGCACCACGATCTCCGTCGAAGAGAGCGGGCGACTCGTCCTGCCGCCCGGCTCGGTGGCGATGAAGATGCTCAGCGCCGAGGGACGGCTCGTCGAGACGCAGATGCTCTTCCGAGATGCGGAGGGCTCGTGGCACACGGCTACGTACGCGTCGACGCAGCCGGATGTCGCCCCGTGGCGCATCACCCAGCGAACGGAGGTACCGCTCCCCTCCGGTCGCTCGTGGGTGGTCGATCCGGACACGTGCACGACGTGCCATACGCAGGAGCGCGGAACGCTCGGACTCGAGCTCGCGCAGCTCGACCGCGACGGAGTGGACTATGGCGCGCGCCAAGGAAACCCGCTCGCGACGCTGATCGCGGTCGGGATCGTCGACGGCGCCAACCTGCCCGCCTACCGCCCGTTGCCTCGAATCGACGGGCTCGCGACCGTGGACGCGCGCGCCCGCGCGTACCTCCACGCGAACTGCGCGTTCTGCCACTCCGGGCGCGACGGAGACCTCGACCTGCGCTTCGACACTCCGTTCTCGAAGACGGCCCTCTGCGGCGTGACCACGGGCAGAGGGACGAGGCTCGTCCCCGGACAGCCCGAAGCGAGCACGCTGCTCACGGTGCTGCGCTCGGAGGAGCCTGGAACGCAGATGCCGCCGGTCGGAAGGACGGCCGTCGACGAGGGCGCCGTTCTCCTCGTCGCCGACTTCATTCGCTTCACGAGCGCGTGTCCGAGCCCGTGAGGTCATGAGCGCGCCGGCCTCGGCGCGGCGATGGAAACGATGGAAACGAAAGAGCCACGGGAGGTCGAGCCTTCACGCCCGATTCCCGTGGCTCCTTGTTTTCATCCGCGGGCAACGATGGCCCGTCGTGATGCGGGAAGAGACATGACGCGCGACGTGACGTGACGTGACCGTCCACGGTCACAGCGTCGGTCGTCTGTCTGCATCCCTCAGCGTGCGTTGCGATCCGGGTCCGCCCGCGCTCTCGCTCGAAGCATCGAGACTCCTGGGTTCGCGATGTGTAGCTGCTGCTGCTGCCGTCGCGCCTCTCGAAGCGCGATCTCGTCCGACGCTTCAGGAGTGACATACTGGATGAGCTCGCGCCAGCAGTCTCGTGCGATCGCGCAAATTATTGTGAGACCTTCGCGCCCATGTCGGGCGGTCTTCGTCCACGCGCGCCGAGAGGGCGCGCGCGGGCTCCGCATGCGCATCTGCGCGAAGCAGCGCTGCGCCGAGCGTGGGCTCGACGCAGCGCTCCGCGACGTCGATCCGCCGCCGTCCTACTTCGCGCCGTTCATGCAGGCGGCCTTCGCCATCTTCACGAACAGGTCCTTCGCCTGCTCGGCCGGCTCCGTGATCTTGGGATCGCCGAAGCACGTCGTGTTGATGGCGTCGACCTTGGTCTGCATCGCCGCCCCGCACTCCGCGCTGAGCAGGTAGTCCTTGCACTCGGCCTGGAGCACGTCCTGGAAGCAGTCCTGCTGCTCCACCTCCGAGCAGTTGCCGCAGTAGGCCTCGAGGCATCCGTCGGGGATGAAGACGAGGTTGCCGAGCTCACGCCCGCATCCCTTCACTCCCGTGACGTGATCGATGCAGCCGCGCTGGTTGAACGTCGGCGGGTCGATGATGAAGACCTTCCACTCGGGCTCGCTCGCGCTCTCCGTGAAGATGCATTCTGCACATGCCTTGTTCGTGAAGAGCTGCCGGGCGTCGGCGCAGTTCTTCGAGGCGGGATCCGCCAAGCACGCGTCCGCCAGCGCCTGGATGGTCCTCTCGTTGCAAGCGTTGCTCGATCCCTCGGCGGTCGGCTTCACCTCCTTGGGAACGAACGTCGCCTTGGAGTCCTTGCACGTCTCCGGCTCGGCCTCCTCCTCGTCGACAGGAGGAACCGCGCCGGCGTCCTTCCTCGGAGGACGAGGCTTGCCGGCGTCCTCGGCGCTCTGCGTGGGATCGGCCTCTGTGACCACCTCCTCCGTCGACGAGCACCCCGCCGCGGCGACGGCCACGAGGGTCCCGAGAGCGGTGACGCTCGCGAGCACGAGCCAATGGTTCGAGCGGAGCCCTGAGCTGTTCTTCATATCGTCGTCTCCTCCTGCTTTCGCCATGTGCCTCCACCGAGCTCGACCTCGTCGGTCGAGTCGGCCGAGCTCGACGAGCAGTGCGGGGTGCTCGAGCTCACGCCCCTTTCCTGACGATCCGTCCTTCCGGATCGACAAGTTCCTAACGGAGACGGTGCGTGAACTGTCAGCGCGAGCGCGCCTCTCGATCGGCCACGATCGGCAGAGCCGCCGAGGCTCGATCCGAGCTCACCGCCGGAGACGTGCGCTGCGCGTTCGCTCGTTCGACCGTCGCGCGAGCACGCACGCCCCGACTCGTCGAGATCTCTTGCATTCGAGGCGCGGCGATATGTGCAACCTACATGCCTTCGAACCCGTCGCGCCGAGCCCATCCGCGGCGTGCCCCCACGAGCTCCGCCCTGCGTCTCGGAAGCTCGGGCGTCGACGGATGAAGCAGAGGCTCGAACGAGCCGCGAAGCGCGCTCGCTTCGACCGCTTCCTGACGTACGGCTCGCCCGTCGGCGCGTGCGCGGCTACCGTCCCGACGCCGCCCACGACATGACGCAGATCGCGTCTCCGAGGCTCATGACCAAAGGCATTCGATTCGCGCTCGTCGCATCGACCCTCCTCGCGCTCGCATGCGAGCGCCGCGAGCCTCCGGCTCCCTCGGTGTCACCGTCCGTGAGCCCGCTGCCTCCTCCGCGAGTCGTCGATCCTCCACGGATGGTCGAGCCTCCGGAGGAGATCGCTCCTCCACCCGAGATCGCCTCACGCGCGGAGTCCGACGCCCCCGCTCCCGCCGTCGGCCCCATGCGTGCCGTACCGGCGGAACGGATCCCGGCCGCCGTACGGCATCGCGTTCCCGGCGCGATCGTGCACGCCGTCGGCTGGACGGATCGCAACGGAGAGAACCTCGCGGTCTTCTCGCGACGCGAGACGACGCACCGAGGACGCCACGGCTCGTCGACGAGCGCCCAGCTCACGATCCAGCACTTCTTGGTCGAGAGCGAGGGTCGCGTGAAAGGCGTCCGGAGCCTCAAGGAGGCGATCGACCGCTGCGAGGCGGAGCTGCTCCTCGCCTTCCGCGACACGGCCTACGAGCTCACGGACCTCGACGAGGACGGCATCGGAGAGCTCACGTTCGCGTATACGCGTGCGTGCCGAAAGAACGCGTCGCCGCCGGGGCTGAAGCTCCTCATGCTCGAGGACGGTACGAAATACATCCTCCGAGGCACGATGCGTGACGAGCGAGGCCGCGGCGGCGAACACCGCGTCGACCCGTCCTTCGAGCAGGCGCCGGAGTTCCTCGAGCACGCGAAGCAGGTCTGGGCCAAGGTGAGCTGAGGCCCTCGCGCATCCGCGCCGGCTCGGCGCCGTCGACCCGCTACGCTCGACTGCCGCGCTCGAGCAGCTCGCCGACGTAGCGGCGCACGGCCTTCGCCGTGTCCTCGGACGGCTCGACGAGCTCGAGGCCCATCATCCCCTTGCCGGCCCACCGGACGACGCACGCGATCTCGTGCGTGCCCTCCGGCAACACGAGCCGGAGCTTCTTCGTCGACCCGACGGGCCACTCGGGCTGACCCTCGTGCGCGATCGCGAGACCGCTGACGCTGATGTCGACGACGTCGAGCGACTCGCTGATGGGCGGCGCGACCTCGTAGAGGACGCGCGCAGGCAGCTCGGGGACGGGCTTGGCACGGACGTGGCGCCGACGCTCTTGCATGTGAGCCCATCCTATCGTGCCTGCGTCGATTCCGGGTGCGCGACGGCACGGTCGGACGGCCCGCCGGCTGGAAAAGGAGCGGCGACTGGTGCAACCTTCGCCGCCCATGAACGCATACCGGCTTCGCCTCGTGCTCCCGTCGTCCGTGCTCGTCCTCGCCGCGGCTTGCGGCGGAGAGGCCCCGCCGCCCGCGACGCCGGCCCCCGCGGCCCCGACCGCGACCGCGCCGCTCCCGACGAAAGAGGCGGCGCCGGCGCTCGCCGCCTTCGACGTCGATCCGGTCGTCGTCGGCCTCGGCAGGAGCACCGCGGGACCAGGAGGCCCCGGCGACGTGGAGCTCGCCCGGGCCGGCATCGAGCGGCTGTGCGACGAGAGCCTCGCGCGCGCGAAGGCCACGCTCGAAGAGATCCGCGCGCTCGACGGCGCGCCGGACGACGCGCTGACGTGGGACACCACCGTCGGCAAGCTCGATCGCGTCAACCTCGCCATCCGCAACGCGGGCGACTTCCCGGCGCTCATGGCCGTGGCGCACCCGGACGAGGGCGTGCGCGAGAAGGCGAAGCAATGCGAGCCGAAGGTCGACGAGCTCACGACGAGCATCTGGCTCGACGCGAAGCTCGCGCGCGTCATGAAGAGGTACGCGGCGAAGAAGGAGACGCTGTCGCCGCCGCGCGCGCGGCTGCTCGAGCACACGCTGCGCGACTTCCGGCGCAACGGCCTCGACCTCGACGAGAAAGGCCAGGCCCGCATCCGCGAGATCAACGCGGAGCTGACGAAGCTGGGCGTCGAGTTCGACACGAACCTCGCCGAGTCGCACCTCGGCGTCACGGCGACCCCGGCGCAGCTCGAGGGTCTGCCGAAGGAGTGGATCGCCTCGCACCCGCCGGGGCCGGACGGGAAGGTCCACATCACGACCGATTACCCCGACTACTTCCCGGTCATGCAGTACGCCAAGGACCGGAAGCTCGCCCTCGAGCTGTACAAGCAGTTCGAGAACCGCGCGGCGGACAAGAACATCCCGGTCCTCGACAAGATCCTCGCCCTCCGCGCCGAGAAGGCGAAGCTGCTCGGCTACGCGACGTGGGCGGACTACGTGCTCGAGCCGCGCATGGCGAAGGACGCGAAGACCGTCGCGGCCTTCCTCGAGGGCCTTCGCAAGCACATCGCGAAGAAGGGCCAGGCGGAGATGGCCGAGCTCAAGGCCGCGCACGTGCGCCTCGGCGGCAAGGCGACCGACACGATCCCGCCGTCCGATCGCCTCTACCTCGAGGATCAGGTGCGGAAGGCGAAGTACGGCCTCGACTCGCAGGAGGTGAGCAAGTACTTCGAGGTCCGCCGCGTGAAGGAGGGCCTCCTCACGATCACGTCGAAGCTGTTCGGCATCCAGTACCGCCCCGCGACCGACGCGCCCACGTGGCACCCGGACGTCGAGGCGATGGACGTCATCGACGCGAACGGCACGGTCCTCGGCCGCTTCTACTTCGACCTGTACCCGCGCGACGCCAAGTACAAGCACGCGGCCGTCTTCAGCATCCGCGAGACGGCGAGGATGCCCGACGGCTCGCGCCTCATGCCCATCGCGGCGATCGAGTGCAACTTCCCGAAGCCGGGCGGCGCGGCGCCGGCGCTCATGAGCCACTCCGACGTGGTCGTCTTCTTCCACGAGTTCGGCCACGTCCTCCACCACATCCTCAGCGAGTCGGAGCTCGCGACGTTCGCGGGCACGAGCGTCGCGCGCGACTTCGTCGAGTCGCCCTCGCAGATGCTCGAGGAGTGGGCCTGGAACAAGGACACCCTCGCCCTCTTCGCCCGTCACCACGACACGAACGAGCCGCTCCCCGCGAAGCTCCACGCGGCGATGCTGCGCTCACGCGGCTTCGGCCGAGCGATCGCGACGCAACGCCAGCTCTACCTCGCGGCCCTCGATCAGGCCTACCACACGCGCCCGCTGCCCTTCGACACGACGAAGGTCCTCGCCGAAATCCACGACGCGTACATGCCGTTCAAGTACGTGGAGGGCACGCACTTCCAAGCGAGCTTCGGCCACCTCATCGGCTACGACGCCGGCTACTACGGATACCAGTGGGCCCTGTCGATCGCGCAGGACCTCTTCACCCGCTTCAAGAAGGAGGGCCTCATGAACCCGAAGACCGCGGCCGACTACCGTGCCGCGATCCTCGCGCCCGGCGGGAGCGACGAGGCCAGCAACCTGGTCGCGCGCTTCCTCGGCCGACCGCCCTCCGACGCGGCGTACAAGGCGTTCCTCCTCGAGTGACGGCGCTCACTCCGCGCGCGCGAGGCGGCAGCGCATCTCGAGGAGCACGTCCGGACGCTCTCGCGTGAGGTCGTGCTGCTCGGTCGGGTCCGACCGAAGGTCGAACAGCTCCGTGTAGCCGAGCGAGCGATGCTCGATGAGCTTGAAGCCGCGGTCGTCGACGAGCCCCTGCTGCTCGTCCTCCGGCGTGCTCACGAACAGGCGCGTCTGCGCCGCGCTCACGAAGGGCTGCCGTGTCGCGACGGCGAAGAGGTAGGGACCGACCTCGGTCGATCCGACGGGTAGGTCGGCCGGAAGCGCTCGCCGCTGTTCTTCGTCGTTGGCCCAGACGATCAACGGAACACGCGTCATCTCCTCGTACAGGTTGACCCCGTGGAAGGTCGCGCCGTGCTCGCCGAAGGCCTCCCCGTGGTCCGCGGTGAGCACGAGGACCGCGCTCGCAGACAGGTCTCGCTGCACGGTCTCGACGAGCCTCGCGACGGCGGCGTCCGTCCGGCGCATCTCCGCCACGTATGCGGGCAAGTCGAGGAACTTCCAAGGCGAGTCGGGCACCTCGATGTACGGAGCGTGCGGATCGTAGTAGTGGACCCACAAGAAGTGGCGCCGACCATCCGCAACCATGGCACGAAGGGCCGCCAGCGCTCGGTCGGTCGTCTCGTCGCTCGTCGTCGCGGTCCCGTCCTCCGCACGCGGCGCTAGCGTGTCGTCGACGTGATCGAACGAGGCTCGTACGCCGCGCCCCTCGAGGATGTGACGGTGCGTGGCGATCACCGTCGAGGCGATCCCCGCAGCACGGAGCCTGTCGCCGAGGCGCTCCCCGTCGACGCGCTGCATGGCGTCGGTGCTCGGTAGCGTGGCCGGTGAGTTCGCGTGCGCGTCGAACCGGTACGACGACGATGACGCGAGCAACCTCGTCAACTCCGGGCAGACGTCACGCAGCTCGTCGCGGTCGTGTCGGCCGAAGCCGCACCGAAACGAGTCGATCGTGACGAGCACGAGGATCCGGGGCCCGGCGTCGGCCGGAGCGACGGGCGGGTCCGGTCTCCCCGCCTCACGCGACGCTGCCGCTGCACCTTCGGTCTCCACGCCGTCGCACGACGGAGGCGGGAGGCGGAGGGAACGCCCGCCGGACCACACGCGATGTGCGAGCGTCCACGCCCGCCGGTGGACGGTGGCGTGCCTGACGATCTCGGAGGTCGCGTGACCGAATCGCCCGCCCACGAGGGAGACCACCGCCCAGAGCGCCGCGACGGCCAGGAGGACACCCCGAGGGCGGAGCGTGCCCGGTCTCTGGACGTGGATGACGATGGAGAACCCGGCCAAGGAGATTGTGGCGGCAGCCAGGTGGAGCGAGAAGTACAAGTGAGGGTGCACGACCGCGTCGGCGATCGCACACACGATGCCGAGCCCCAGGGCCGACACGGCGACGACGCGACGAACGTTCACGCGTCGAAGGAAGGCCTCTCCACGCGGACCACGCAGCATGCGCGCGATGCCGAACATCGTGGCGGCGGCGCAAAGGAGCGTGATGGCGTAACCGTGCAGCGTCTTCCCCGACGTCGGAGGGTCCACCAAGAGGACGTTCGACAGATACGCTCCGACGAGCGCGATCGCCCCGCCGCCGACGAGGATGCACAGCCAGAAGGCGTCCCTCCGACCGCGCCACCACCTCGCCGACAATCGACAGAGGACGCCCACGACGAAGCTCACGACGACGGCCGGCACGAGCAGCGCGACGGCGCCGAGCAAGGCGACGTTGCGGTGAGCCCACGGGAGCTCGACGAGGGAGACGGCGGCAGCGGAGAACGCCGCGGCGGTCAGCACCGCGTACACGAGCTCGAGCCCGGATTTACGCTCGAGCTCCCGGCCTCTCTCGTTGTGCTCGAGCGAGCCGACCGCGTTCGTCACGTGGAGCCGTCGACCTTATCACGAAGAACCCGCATCGTTGCCGCATACCTGCTGCTCATCGGTGCCGCAGTCGCCGCTCGTCGGTCGCGCTGCGCGGGCGATCTCTCGTCGAGCTTCACGCAGAACGGACAAGCTCCTCACTTCGGCGTGTTCCACCCGCCGACGCACGCGACGAGACGATCGCCCTCCTTCGGCCCCCACGTGCCCGGCTCGTACGTGTACGGCGGACGCGGATCGTGGAGGACGGCGTCGACGATCGCCCACGCGGCCTCGACGACGTCCTGGCGCGCGAAGAGCGTAGCGTCGCCGAGCATGGCGTCACCGAGGAGGCGTTCGTAAGCCTCCATGCGGCCGCCTTCGCCTTGGCCGGGCCGTTCGACGAAGACGAGCTCGCGCGGCGCGCCGAGCATCCTCTCGCCCGGCACCTTCGATCGCGCGCCGAGCGCGATCACGACCTCGGGGCCGAGGCGGAACCGGAGGTAGTTGCCCATCCGCGGAGGCGGCTCGCCGAAGACGACCGGAGGAGGGTTCTTCAGCTCCACCATGACCTCGGTGACGGTCATCGCGAGCGACTTGCCTGCGCGGACGAAGAACGGAACGCCCTCCCAGCGCCAGGAATCGACGTGGAGGCGGAGGGCCGCGTACGTCGCCACGGAGGAGCTCGGGTCGACCCCGGGCTCGTCGCGGTAGCCACGGAACTGCCCGCGGACCACGTCGTCCGGGCGCATCGGACGGATCGAGCGCAAGACCTTGGCCTGCTCGTCGCGGATCGCCTCCGCCGCGCTGCTCGACGGCGGCTCCATCGCGACGTAGCTCGTGACCTGGAAGAGGTGGTTCTGGATGACGTCGCGGATGACGCCCGTCTCTTCGTAGAACCTGCCGCGCCCCTCCACGCCGAAGGACTCGGCCATCGTGATCTGGACGTTCTCGACGTAGTGCCGGTTCAGGATGGGCTCGAGGAAGGCGTTCGCGAAGCGGAAGTACAGGATGTTCTGGACGGCCTCTTTGCCGAGGAAGTGATCGATGCGGAAGATGGCGCTCTCCGGGAAGAACCGGTGGAGCGTCGCGTCGAGCGCACGCGCCGAGGCGAGATCACGACCGAACGGCTTCTCCACGACGACGCGCGCGCTCTCCGTGAGGCCCACCGCGGCGAGCTTCTCGATCACGGTCGAGAACATGCTCGGCGGTATCGCGAGGTAGTGGAGCGGACGCTTGGCCGCGCCGAGCTCCCGGCGGAGCTGCGCGAACGTCGAGAGGTCGGCGTAGTCGCCGTCGACGTAACGAAGCCTCGAGGCGAGCTCCGCGAACGCCGTCTCGTCGAGCCGCCCATGCGTCGTGATGCTCGACCGCGCGCGCTCGACGAGCCGCTCGCGCGTGTAGCCCGACTTCGCGACTCCGACGACGGGCACGCAGAGGCGGCCGCGCCGCACGAGCGCCTGCAGCGCCGGGAAGATCTTCTTGTAGGCGAGGTCGCCCGTGGCTCCGAAGAAGACGAGCGCGTCCGAGGGCTCATGCGGGCTCATTTGCCCACGGCGACGCAACTCGCGCGCCAGTCGGGGCGCGCGGACGCTTGCGCGGACCGGCGTGAACCTCGAAGATGCGCTGCGCCTTGAATCCCCGCATCGCATCCCTCACGGCTCGCCGACTCGACGTCCCGATGCGGAAGCCCTTCGGCATCGCCGGAGGCGCGCAGCACCTTGCGAGGAACGTCCTCGTCACGCTCGAGCTCGGCGACGGAACGAAGGGATGGGGCGAGGGCGCCCCCTTCCCCGCGTTCAACGGAGAGACGCAGGAGCGCGTCCTCGCCGCATGCGCCAAGGCCGCGCCGCTCCTCGATGGCTGCGATCTCTTCGCCACCGAAGCCATCGTCGAGCGCGTCCGTCAGGCGTGCGCCGACGCGCCCTCGGCGGCCTGCGCGATCGAGACGGCCGTCGTGGACGCACGCGCGCGTCTGGCCGGCCGCTCGCTGCGCGACGTCTTCGGGGGCGCCGAGGAGACGCTCGTCACCGACGTCACGATCACGACCGGCACGGTGGAGGAGGCGTCCGCGGAGGCTCGGGCGTTCGCCGCCTTCCGGACGCTGAAGATCAAAGTGGGCGGCGGAGACGTCGACGCCGACGTCGCGCGCGTCCTCGCCGTGCGAGCGGCGCGCCCGGACGCACGCATCCTCGTCGACGCGAACGGCGGCTTCGCCGCCGAAGACGCCGTCCGCTTCGCCCGCGATGCCGCTCGCGCCGGGATCGACCTGTTCGAGCAGCCGACGCCTCCGGGCGACTGGGACGCGCTCGCGGAGGTCCGGGGGAAGACGGGCCTACGGGTGGCGATCGACGAGTCCGTCACCTGCGCCGCCGACGTCGTCGAGGCGAAGCGACGCGGCGCGGCGGACGCCGTCAACGTGAAGATCATGAAGTCGGGCATCTTCGAGGCGCTCGCGATCGTCGAGCGAGCACGCGACGAGGGGCTCGCGCTGATGATCGGCGGGATGGTCGAGACGCGGCTCGCGATGGGCACGTCCGCGTGCATCGCCGCGGGCGTCGGCGGCTTCTCGATCGTCGACCTCGACACGCCGCTGTTTCTCGCCGAGGACCCGTTCGAGGGCGGCTACGTGCAGGACGGCGAGACGATCGACCTCCGCCCCATCACCCTCGGTCACGGCGCGACGCCGCGCTGATCAGGGCTGCTTCCGATAGACGTAGTGCCCGACGTCGTTGCCGAGACGGACCTCGATCCGAATCGTGTCCGGGGTCGCCTCGTAGGGGAGCGAGAACTCCTCGGCGTAATCGGCGTAGTCGTGGCACACGTTCCTGAGCGACAAGCGGTTTTCGCTCGTCTCGAACACGAACGTCGAGCGCTCGGTCACGTAGCCGCGCTGCTCCGCGACGTTGTTCCACGTCTCGCCCTCCACGCGCACGGTCTCGCGCTGCGCGTCGAAGTTCGAGATCGAGCCCGCGTAGACGATGGTCTCGCTGAGGACGTACACGCCGTCGGTGATCGTCCCGCCGTGGAGCTCCGGGACGACCACGCCCGCACCACCTCCGCCGTCGGGCGCGCTCCCGCCCGCGGACGCGTCCTCGGGATCGGCATCCGGAGCGGCATCGCTCGGCTCGGCGTCGGGTCCCGCGTCCGCCGAGCCCGCGTCCTCCGCGCCTTCGCCGCCGTCGGCCGCGTCCGGCGGGTCGACGCCGCCGTCGAGCGACGTCCCGGCCGCGCGCGCCGGGACGGGCGCGCCCACGAGCTCGAGATCGTTGCACACGAGGCTCGGGTCCTCGTCGAAGACGACGTCCGGCGGACGTCGGGCCGCGTCGAGGGTCGACGAGGGCGACTGCCCCTCCCCGTCGCCCGAGCACCCGAGGAACGAGAGGGTGGTCCCCGCGGAGAGCGCGGCGCCGACGAGGACGACACCTCGCAGCGCGCGACGCGGGAGCGGACGGGATCGCATCTTGGTCTTCGGACCAGTCTACAGCGGTCCAGCGTCCGGCACGTACTTCCGTGCGTCGTCCGCGCCCACCTTCCGGCGGTTCGTCAGTTCTTCTTCTCGGGCACGAAGAAGCTCGCGAGGAACTTCCTGCCGAACTGCTCGAACGCCTCCTGCGCCATCGTCTCGTAGACCTTCTCCTCGGCCTGGCCGGGAGGGAGCATCGGCTCGTCGTTCTTGAGGACGTGGGTCGGGGCGTGACGGAAGATGTCCGCCTTGAACTTGTACGGCTTCGGGTCGCCCGGAATCACGAAGACCGCCTCGAAGAGGAAGTTCAGGCCGATGTAGGCGCCGCGCGGCCGCGAGCTCGTGTAGTGCTGCCCTTTCCAGTCGACCCAGTGCGTGATGAACAGCGTCGGGTCCTTCGCCTCCGGCAGCTCGGGATCCGAGACGACAGGCCCGACGACGACGTCGAAGAGCTCGGGAGCGAACCCGGCGTCGAGCTGGGTCGTCAGCGTCTTCCCCAACGCCGCCTCGCGCGAGACCGCGTGCTTGTCGTCGAAGTAGCGGGAGGGATAGGTGACGACGCCCATGAAGTTCGGCGACTTCAGGATGAACTGATCGGCGCGCTCGAGCGTCGGCGACGGCTTGCGCTGGAAGCGCACCTCGACCTTTGGCCCGTGCTTCTCCGCATGCGCGAAGAGGCGCTCGACGAAGGCGATCGCGTTCTTGTCCCTCGTCGGAGCCTTCTTCTTGTAGGCCTCGAGCTCGCGCATGTAGACGGCGTGGATCGCGGCGCTGAGCTCCGGCTGGATGCCGTGCATCGGGTAACGCTTCGCGAAGTCCTGGAGCGCCGCGAGGGTGCCCGGCTGCTTCGCCTTCTCGAGCTCGGCGAGCATCGCGCGCCGGATCGACGCCGCGACCTCCTTCTCGATCTTCGAGTTCGGGTGGCTCGCCTTGTACTCGAGGAGGGCCTCCACCGTCCCGACGCGCTCGGCATCGCGGAGCTCCGCGGTCGGGAGGCGGATGTCCGCGACCTCCGTCCGGTACTTCTTTCCGTGCTGGAGATAGAGGCGGTAGGACTTCGAGTCGTTCGCCTTCGTCGCGATCGCGTACATCCGGGTGTCGCTCTTGGAGTTGCGGAGCATCCAGAGCGTCGGGCCCAGGAGGACGGCGAAGCCCGCGGCGACCACGGGGCCGAGCTTGCCCCACGGCGGCAGCTTCATCTCGTAGGCGTCGCGGGGGCCGACCGGGCTCGAGAATCGCGGGTTGTGGAGCGGATCGACCGCGACGAGCTCCTTCGGATCCTCGGTCGCCTGCGCGTGCATCGCACGATCGCGCGCCGCCTGCACCTCTGCGACGATCTGCTGCGCGGTCTCCGGCTTGACGAGCGGGAAGAGGAACTGGGCGCCGCCTGCGAACACCACCCGGATCGCCGTGCCCTGCACGTCGACGGCCGAGAGGTCCCGCGTCTCGTAGACACGGAACTGATCGTCGCGCGCGTCGATGAGACACGCCGGGAAGAGGTAGACCCCCGACGTGTACGGCAGCGCGCGCTCACGGACGACGCGCGCGAACGCCTGCACCAGGCCGAACGCGAAGCCGAAGATCAGCGCGAGGTACAGCGGCAGGGCTTTGGCGGAGTGGATCGAGAGCGAGCTCTCGAGCGACCCGAACCCGATGCGGGCGACCACGACGAGCGCGACGAAACAGCCGGCGCTGACGCCGAGCCAAATCAGCTTCGTCGGCGTCCCTCCCTTCACCGCGAGGATGGGCGCGGGCGGGAAGCCGCTCATCACGGAACCGACGAAGCGGTCCTGGATGGGGCGCGGCAGCTTGTAGAAGTCGACGGCCTTCATCGGAAAGTCGACGGCCCCGAGGACCCGTCGCGCCATCCTATCAGGCGTAGCCGAGATGGACGAGGTTCCGTGCAAGCTCGGCAGGGACGTGCAGAGAAGCCGCGAGTGTAGGCCCAGCTACGGTCGAGCACGCACCTGGCGAACGGTGGCGCGAGATCCCGGGTTTTGCCGAGGCGCCTCGGCGACAGCGGCGAGAAAGACCGAGAAAGCCCCGGCCTTCCTTGTAGAAGCGCTCATCGAAGGCCTTCGTGAAGGCGCGCTCGGCGAGGTCGGGCGCCGCACGATGGCGGGCGCGTGCCGGCGGAGCCGCGAGCCACGAGGACGCGAACGCGCGCGGTGATAGGCTCTTGCCATGCCGAAGGACGACGAGGAGGACATCGTCGAGGTGCGCTGCCCGACGTGCAACGAGAAGATCCGTCTCTCGCGGGAGAAGGCCGAGCGCGACTTCCGGGCGACCTGCCCGAACGGTCACGACGTACCCCTCGTGAAGGCGCTCTGAATCCGCGGCCATGCGTGGCCGACTGCCCGACGAGAGGATGGTCGAAGAGGGCGTGCTTCGTCGCACGCGCATGCCGGCGTACGCCGGATCGGCGGCCGCGCTCGCGGTCGTGCTCGCGGCGGCGCACGCGGGATGCGGCCCCTCCGAGAGCCCCGACTACTTCGTCATCCCGTTCGACGCCGGCGTGGAGGCGGGAGAGCCCGAAGCCTCCGCCCCCCAGCCCGACCTCGATCCGACGCTCGGCGGTCCGTGCACCGAGGACGAGCAGTGCGACGACCAGATCCCGTGCACGTTCGACCGATGCGACAAGGCGATCTCGCGCTGCCGCAACGTACCGGACGACACGCAGTGCTCGGACGGCATCTACTGCAACGGCGTGGAGCGATGCGTCCCGCTCCGCGGATGCGTGCCCGGGCCCGTGGTGACCTGCCAAGACGGCAACAACTGCACGATCGATCGCTGCGTCGAGGAGACGAAGCAGTGCGAGCACGCCCCGCGCGACGCCGACGGCGACGGCGACCCGGACGACCACTGCTCGCCGAACCGTGACTGCGACGACACCGATCCGACGGTGAGCAGCAGGCACGCGGAGGTCTGCGGCAACTTCAAGGACGACAACTGCAACGGCCTCATCGACGAGGAGCCGTGCGTCACGCCCGAGAACGACGTCTGCGAGACGGCGCTCGCCGTGACGGCGCCGGGCACGTACCTGCTCGAGACGACCGCGGCGAAGAAGGACTACGCCACGACGTGCTCGGTGCAGAACCCCTCCGCGGCGAAGGACATCGTCCTCCGGATCGAGGTGCCGCCGGGCGACGCGAAGGACGTCGTCGTGCGCGCCGTGACGAGCTCGCCCTCGAACGACGTCGCCGTCGCCCTCCAGACGACCTGCGGGCAGGCGGCCACGGAGGTCGGCTGCGGCCACGTCCCGAGCACGATGGACGCGCGCGCGATCGCGCGCGGCGTGGCGCCGGGCTCGTCCGTCTACGCGATCGTGACGACGCAGACGGAGTCGAAGGTCGACGTGCGCGTCGACATGCTCCCCGCCTCGTCGAAGCCGACGAACGAGACCTGCGCGTCGCCGCTGCCGGTCCCGCTCGACGAGGCGTTCACGGTGTCGTTGATCGACCCCACGAAGGACCTCGAGTCCGCATGCGACCAGGCCAAGACCGGCGAGCTCACGTACGCGTTCACGCTCCCCGAGCCGCGCGACGTCCGCATCTTCGCCTCCACGCTCGTCGGCAACGGCCAGCCGGTCGTGAGCCTGCGATCCGCCTCGTGCAGCGAAGAGCTCCGCTGCCGCGTAGGCTCGACGCCGCCCGTCTTCGCGCGCAACCTGCCGGCCGGAACGCACGTCTTCGGCGTGTCGGGCACGGCGCAGATCGACGCCAGCGTCGTCGTGAGGACCTACCCGGCGACGCAGGCCCCCGACGACCAGAGCTGCGCGACCGCGCCGGATCTGACGCCGAACGTCCCGTTCACCGTGGACCTCTCGAACCACGAGGACGCGATCAAGAACGGCTGCTTCCCCGGCGGCCCGAACGCCGCTTACCGGCTCCGGCTCGACGAGCCGAGCGACGTCCTCGTCGTCGCCCGCTTCCCGACCAACGACTCCGGCGGGGTGTCGTTCAACGATGCCGGATGCGGCACCGCCGATCTCGTCGCGTGCTCCACCGGCAACACCATGGCGCGTGTCTCGAGGCGGAACGTCCCGCCGGGCGACTACCGCATCGTCGTCGCCGACCAGAAGGGCCTGAGCGCCGAGCTCATGGTCCTCGTGCGACCCACGGTGGCGCCGGTGACGGTGACCTCCGACGACTGCACGAACCCCGTCGTGATCCCCGCGACCGGCGGGTTCTTCACCGGCGACACGACGAACGCGAAGGCCGACTTCAGCGCCGGCTGCGACGCACCCGGGTATCCCCTCGGCGGCGCGAACGATCAAATGCTCCGCCTCGACCTCTCGCAGCGGAGCCGCGTCGTCTTCGACATGATCGGATCGGCGATGACGACCTTGCTCGATCTCCGGAGCGGCCCCACATGTCCCGGCGTGGAGGTCCCGAACGGCTGCGCGCCCGGCGCCTCCGCGAACCGGAGCTTCCTCGACACGATCCTCGATCCGAGCACGTACTGGGTTCAGGTCGACGGATACGCCGGGGCGTCGGGGCAATGGAACCTCGACGTGCGCGTCCTGCCCTTCTGAGGAGAAGCATGGAGCCCCGCCCCCAGTCCGCCAGCATCACGCAGATGACCGAGTACGTGCTGCCCCAGCACGCGAACGCCCTGGGCGGCGTGTTCGGCGGCCAGATCATGGCGTGGATCGATCTGTGCGCGGCGATCTGCGCGCAGCGCCACTCCGGGAAGATGGCGGTGACGGCGTTCGTCGACGACCTCAAGTTCGAGCAGCCCGTCCGCGTCGGCGAGGTGGTGCGCCTCGAGGCGCGCGTGACCGCGACGTTCCGCACGTCGATGGAAATCGAGGTCGTCGTCGAGGGCGAGCACGCGATGACGGGACGCCGCTGGCCCTGCGTCACGGCGCGCCTCACGTTCGTGGGGATCGACGCGAACGGCAAGCCGACGCCCGTCCCGCCGCTGCTCCTCGACAGCGACGAGGTCAGGGCGTCCCAGGCGGCCGGCGAGGCCCGGCGCGCGGCCCGACTCGCCACCCGGGGGTGAGCGCCGGTCGGCCGGCGCGACGGCGCCGCGACCGCCGCTTTTCCGCGCTGTGGCGACGTGGTACGGAAGGCGCGCGATGAGTGGAGCAGAAAACGTCGAACGCAAGCCGGACCCGATCGCGAGCGCGGCCCTCCCGGCCGAGAACGTCGTCAGCGTCTCCAAGCTCGCCGACCACGTGGGCAAGACCGTCCGTATCCGGGGCTGGCTCTACAACAAGCGCTCGAGCGGCAAGCTCCACTTCCTCGAGGTCCGGGACGGCACGGGCATCGTCCAGGCCGTCGTCTTCAAGGGCAACGTCTCTCCCGAGCTCTTCGCCGCCGCCGACAAGATCCAGCAGGAGACGAGCCTCGAGGTCGAGGGCGTGGTCAAGGAGCACGCCAAGATCAAGGGCACCTACGAGCTCGACACGACCGACGTGCGCATCGTCGCGCCGGTCACGCGCGAGTACCCGATCTCGCCGAAGGAGCACGGCACCGACTTCCTGATGGACCACCGCCACCTCTGGCTGAGGTCCCGGCGGCAGCACGCCATCCTGCGGGTGCGCCACGCCATCATCAAGGCGATCCGCGATTTCTTCGACAACGAAGAGTTCACGCTGATCGACGCGCCCATCTTCACGCCGAACGCGTGCGAGGGCACCTCGACCCTCTTCGAGACCGACTACCACGGCTCGCCCGCGTACCTGACGCAGTCCGGGCAGCTCTACATGGAGGCGGCCGCGGCGGCGTTCGGGAAGGTCTACTGCTTCGGCCCGACCTTCCGCGCCGAGAAATCGAAGACGCGACGGCACCTCGCCGAGTTCTGGATGGTCGAGCCCGAGGTCGCGTACATGGACCTCGACGGCGACATGCGCCTCGCCGAGCGCTTCTTGAGCTACGTCGTCGGGCGCACCCTCGAGACCCGCCGGAAGGAGCTCGAGTTCCTCGCCGCGGAGGACAAGAAGGATCGCAAGGACGATCCCGACTGGTTCGAGCGGCACCTCGAGAGCCTCGAGAACGTGCAGCCGCCCTTCCCGCGCATCACGTATCACGAGGCGATCGAGATCCTGCAGAAGAACGGCCACCCCGAGGCCAAGGTCGGCGACGACTTCGGCGGCGACGAGGAGACGACGATCTCGAAGCAGTTCGATCGCCCCGTCATCGTCCACCGCTATCCGGTGGAGCTGAAGGCGTTCTACTTCGCGCGCGATCCCGAGAACCCGCGGCTCGCGCTCAACATGGACGTCCTCGCGCCGAGCGGCTACGGCGAGATCATCGGCGGCGGTCAGCGCGAGGCCGACCTCGCGCGCCTCGAGGCGGCGATCGCCGAGCATCGCCTGCCGCGCGAGGCCTTCGAGTGGTACCTCGACATCCGCCGCTACGGCTCGTTCCCGCATGCCGGGTTCGGCCTCGGGATCGAGCGCACCGTCGCGTGGATCTGCGGGCTGTCGCACGTACGCGAGACGATCCCGTTCCCGCGCATGCTGAACCGCCTCGCGCCGTGAGCTCGAGCGAAGACCGCGCCGCACGGGCCGCACCGACGAGCACCGAGGTGGAGGAGCACCGCGCCTCCGTCGAGGCGGCGCATGCCGCGCGCGTCGCGCGCCTGCGGTCGGCGACCGGCTGGCTCTCGCTCGTCGGCAAGGCGTTCCTCTCTCGAGGCACGACGACGATCGGCTCGGCGCCCGACGCCGGCGCCCGCTTGCCCGCGGGCGCTCCTCCGCGCATCGGGACGGTGCACGTCGAAGGCGACGTCGTGACCTTCGAGGCGGCGCCCGGCGTCGAGGTGACGTGCAACGGCGAGCCCGTGACGAAGCGCATTCTGCGGTCGGATCGCGACGGGCCGGCGGACGCCCTCGTCGCCTCCGGCTTCGTCCTCGAGCTGATGGAGCGCGGCGACGTGCTCGCGCTCCGCATCCGCGACACGCGCGAGCTCCCACGCCCGTTCGCCGGGATCGATCGCTGGCCGGTCGACCTCGGCTGGCGCGTCCGTGCGAAGCTCCTCCCCTACCCCGAGCCTCGCCGCGTCGAGCTCGACTTCGAGGGCGCGACGGGCGCGGTCGCCGACGCCTTCTTCGCGCCCGGCGTGCTCGTGTTCGAGCACGAAGGCCGAGAGCTGAAGCTCGAGCCCGTCTTCGAGGACGCCTCGCGCAAGCGCCTCTTCGTGCTCTTCCGCGACGCGACGTCGGGCGTCGAGTCGTATCCGCTCGGGCGGTTCCTCTACGCGCCGCTGCCCGACGAGGACGGCACGGTCTGGCTCGACTTCAACCTCGCCATGCTGCCCGGCTGCGCGTTCACCGCGTTCGCGACGTGCCCGATCCCGCCGCGCGAGAACCGCCTCGACGTGCCGGTCCGCGCGGGCGAGCGCGCGTACCTCGGGTCGATCGACCCCGGCACGTGAGCGGCGGCGCCTTCACTGACAGGTGACCTTCTGCAACTGCGAGACGTCGCCGCCGTCGGCGAGGGTCTTCGCCTGGGCGATGAGATCCCGCGCCCACGTCGTGTCGAGACGGGCAATGGTCGCCGTCTTGAGCGGCGACTCTCTCGGTTCGTCGCGCCGCGAGATGAGCCCGACGAGGTTGTCGTCGGGGCCGTCGACGACGGGGCCTCCGATGTCGCCCTTGCACAGCGCGACGTCGATCACGATCGCCTGCGCCACACGGCTCCTGACGGTGCCCGTGCGCTCCTTCATCGGCTTGCTGTTCGGGCAGTGCCCGAACCCGAGCGCCTGCACCTGGGCGCCCGTGCTCGGCGCGCTCACGATCTGGAGCGGGACGACGAGCGGCGGCGCGGGCTCCTCGAGCACGAGGATCGCAACGTCGAGCTCCGACTCCTCGCAGTCCGGAACGACCGCGTACTTCGCCTTGCGGCTCGTCCACGTGAGCGAGCTCGATGCGATCTCCACGCGGAGCTCCGTCTCGCCCCCGAGCGTCAGCACGCCCTTCCCCAGCCCGCGGAGGCAACGCTGCGCGGTCGCGACGAGCCGCGGACCGATGACGACGCCGGAGCAGACCCTCGGCCCGTGGATGTGGACGAGCGCGCGCTCGGCCTTCGTGTCGGCGACGGGAGTCTCGGGCTCGAGGTAGTCGTCGTCGTCGAGGTCCTGCGTCGCGTTCGGGTTCTCTACGCGCGCGGCCGCCGGTGCGAGCGTCCCCTGCGCGGCGGTGTAGCCGGAAGGTCTCTCGTTGTTGACGAACGACACGTGAGAGCGCCCGGGTCCGCACGCGAGCGAGCCCGCCGCGACCGCCAAGGACAGAACCGCGACCGCGAGCAGGCGTGGATGGGAGCCCATCATGCTTCGAAGCGTATCCGACCCGCGTGTCGATCGTCATGCCTCGAAGCTCGCACCATGCGCGCGACAGCTCGATTGAATCTCTTCACCGGGACGGACCGCTCTCCCAGAGCAGCCGGCGTCCGACGATCGCGCCGACGGCCGCGAGCACCGCGACCGGAGCGACGTGCGCCGCGAGGCAGTGGAAGGCAGCCGCGTGCGGACAACGTAGGTACGCGAGCGTCGCGGCCCACGCGCCCGCCGTCGCCCCGAGGGCCGCGCCCGTGATCGCGGGGTGGACGGGATCGCCGTCGCGACGAGGCAGGACGAGGGTCACGAACGGCACCGCGCCTTGCACGAGCGTGAGCGCGGCGCACGTGACGTTCGCGCGCGCCACGACGACCTCGCTCCCCTGCTCCGGGAAGAGCGCGGCCGCGACGATCGCCGCGAGAGCGAGCGCGCCGACCGCGATGGTGACGGCGGACACGAGCACGCCCGCCGGGCGGCCGAGCATCGACCCGCCCGCCCTCGCGGACACGCGCGTGAGGACGACGGCCGCCAGCGCGCCCGTCCCCGCCGTGAACGCGACGAGCTCGGCGGGTCGCGTGCCCCTCTCGACGCCGCTCGCCGCGAACAGGACCGCGGTCGCGAGCGCGCCGCCGACGGCGACCGCGAGGGCACGGCGCTCGTGAGCGCGGCGCGTCGGCGCGGGAGTCCGTGCGATCTCCGCGAGCACGCGCGCACGGAGATCGGGAGAAGGCCCGCGCGACGAGGCCGCGCCGCTCGTCCCTCCTTCTCGCGCCCCGCCCGCGCTCACCCTTTCCCTCCGCGCGCCTCCACGAGCACCGCGCGGAGCGCCTCGTACGCGCGGTGAGTCCTCAGCTTCACCGCCGCCACGGTCGTGCCGAGCACCTGTGCGGCCTCTGCCACGCTGAGGCCGTCCTGTTTGATGAGCTCGAACGCCACCCGTTGGTTCTCCGGCAGCCTCTGGAGCGCTTCGCCCAGACGCACCGCGACCTCCTTCGCGATCGTCAGCTCGTCCGCTCCGGCGTCCATCGACACGAGCAGCTCGCTCACGTCGTCGTCCGTCGGCGCGAGGACCTCGCGCCCGCCTCGGCGATGCTGGTCGATGAGCAGCCGCCGCGCGATCGCGAACGCCCAAGGGGTCACCTCCGCGCCGGGGATGAAGCGCCCGCGCGCGCGGTGGATCCGGAGCATCGTCTGCTGGACGATGTCCTCCGCCTTCGCCTCGTCACGCGTGTGGCGCAGAAGAAAGGCGTAAAGGCGCGGAGCCAGCGTGTCGTAGATCTCGGCGAACGCCCCGTCGTCGCCCTGCGCGTAGCGGTCCATCGCGCGATCGAGCGATGCGTCGTCTCGGCGTCGCTCGTCGTCGGGCACGGCCGGCGTTGTATCACGCAGGGCATCGACGAGCGCAGGCGGGCTCGGGAGCACGGCGAGCATTCGAAGGGAGCTACGCGCTCGCGCGCGAGCGGTTTCGCTTCCGCGCGCGGTAGCAGGTTGGAGCACATGGATCACGAGCACGCGGCGGCCCTGGATGGAGCAAGGACCTCCCACCCGATGTCTGGAGTCCGCACGGTGAGGACGGAAAAGGAAGGCTGCGGCCGCTGTGGGAGAGAGACGGCCCGTGCGAAACGGCCGAAAGGACGCCGCCGAGGCACGAGCGTGCGCGGCATGGCGCTTGCGACGCGTGCTCCCGGCACGGGCTCGAGCGTGCATTCGCCGCTCGACCGTTCCGCAGCTCGATGGGTAACGTTTCGAAAAGGATGGGGCCGAAGCTGGCCGCAGCCGCCTTTGCCGCGATCGGGACCACGGTCGCCGCCGTTGCCCGTGCCGACGAGCCGCGCGGGGTCGATTGGCTCAGGGTGATCGTCGAGCTCGATCGCTTCGCCCGCACGGGCGCGGAGCGAGAGCTCGTGCAGACGCCGCACGGGCAGGTCCGACCGCACGCGACGGACGACCCCAGTCCTCAGAACCTCGGCAACGCCTGGTTCGGAGTGAACCCGCGCGTGTCGCTCGTCGCACGCGATTGGGCGAGCTCGACGCGCATCGCCGGCGACCGCTTGAGCGTCGTCGAGAGCGTCCGCCTCGCGGCCTCCACCAGGATGGTCGTCGGACGTGCTCGTCTCAGCAACACGAGGTTCACGCCGTTCCTCCAGGTCGGCCTCGGTCAATGGCGCGTCGACCGCAGGTACCTCCCCTTCACGCCGGCCAACATCGAGGTGGCCAGCCAGCTCGGTACGGGCTTCGAGCTCCGTCTCACGCCGACGTGGCAGCTCGCGGCCGAAGCGAGCTTCATCTCGCTCATCCGCGACGGACACAGCGATACGCTCCCGCAAACGGTGATGTGGAGCACGCTCGTCGCTTCGCGCCTCGAGTTCTGACCTCTCGTCCGGATGTGGTTCGGCGCCTCGGGACGCGTGCTCCCCGCACACGTTGTCCCCATGAGGGAGCCCGCCCGACGGCTCGGGAGGACCGCCGCCGGGATGGTGGGCCTGCTCGCCGGTGCACCGGCAGCACTAGGCAGCGGAGGACTGCTGTAGTCTCCTTGGGCGATGCACTCGCCCCCGCCCCGCAACGGCCAAGGGCTCGACGCCGGTCCTTCGACTGCGCTCGGGAGCGAACTGCTCGGGTCGCTCGCTCCCCGAAGCGAGGACATGCAGAAGGTCTCCTGCGAGCACGCCGACCGGTGCGGCGGCTGCCCCGTGATCGCGCTCCCCTACGGCGAGCAGCTCGCTCTGAAGCGCGGTCGCGTCGTGCAGTCGGTCGCACGCTACCCGTCGCTCGAGCTGGTCTACACGGAGCCCGTCCATCCCGCGGACCCGATCACCGGCTATCGCACGCGCGCGAAGCTGATCGTCGCGCCGGGCGGCAAGCTCGGTCTGTACGCGAAGGGCGGCGGGCACCAGGTCGTGGACATCCCCGGCTGCAAGGTCGTCGCGCCGGTGATCTCCGCGGTGGCGGCGCTGCTCCGCGCGCGCATCGCGGCGGACGAGGCGACCGGCGGCCCGCTCGCTCCCTTCGACCCCTCGGGCGGCGGAGCGCTCCGGGCCGTGGATCTGCGCGAGGTGAAGGACGGCGACCAGGCGAACGTCCTCCTCACGCTGGTGGTGCATCGCGCTCGCGTGCGCGATCGCGCTCCGTTCGAGGAGGCCGCGCGATCGCTCGCGGCGGCGGACCCGCGCATCCTCGGCGTCGCCCTCAACTTCCACGAAGGCGAGTCGCCCCAGATCCTCGGGAGCGAGACGGTCGTCGTGCACGGCGTCACGACCGCGAGCGACCGCATCGGCCTGGCGGCCCACGAGGCCACGTACGGCTCCTTCGTGCAGGCGCATCGCGGACAGGCCGAGCGCGTGCACACGACCGTGATCGACCTGCTCGGGATCGGACGGGGTCGATCGCCCGGCTCCGGCGAGAAGCGCCCGCGCGTGCTCGACCTGTACGGAGGCTCCGGCGCCATCGCTCTCTCGCTCGCGCAGGCCGGCGCGGAGGTCCACCTCGTCGAGTCCTTCGCGCCCGCGGTGGCGCACGTCGAGCAGGCGGCCAAGAAGGGCGGCCTGCCGGTCACCGCGGAGGCCGCCGACGTCGCCTCCGCCCTGCGCCGCCTGTCGGAGCAGAAGGGCTCGTTCGACGCGGCGGTCGTCAACCCGCCCAGGCGCGGGATGAGCCCGCTCGCACGGGAGCTGATCGCGCGGCTCGAGGTGCCCGCGATCGCCTACGTCTCGTGCGATCCCGACACGCTCGCGCGCGACCTCGATCACTTCGGACGGCTCGGCTACGGAGTGAAGACGCTCCGGCCGCTCGACATGATCCCGCTCACCGACGAGGTGGAGACGGTCGCCATCCTCCGCCGGACCGGCCTCCCCACCCCGACGGTCGTCTGGGAAGACGAGGAGGTCCTCATCGTCGAGAAGGGCGCGCACGAGCCGACGACGCCGCAAGGCGAGTACACGTACTCCCTCCTCGCCCGCGCTCGAAAGCTCCCCGGAGCCAGCGAGGCCGTGCCGCTCCACCGGCTCGACGTCGGCACCAGCGGCCTCGTGATGCTCGCGCGACGTCCCGAGTTCGTCGCCAAGTGGCAGGCCGTGCTCAACGGCGAGGGCGCACGCAAGATCTACGTCGCGGGCGCCCGGGGCGTGACGCCGAGCAAGGGCGCGATCACGCGCGACCTCCGCGAGGACGGAAAATCGTACCCTGCACGCACCCGCTACCGGCGCCTCGCCGTGGCGAGCGGGCACTCCGTCCTGCGCGTCGTCCCCGAGCAGGGGCGGACGCACCAGATCCGTCGCCACCTCGCCGCGATCGGGCACCCGATCCTCGGTGACGACCGCTACGGCCACGCTCCGACGAACCGCTTCTTCGAAGAGAAGAACGCGCTCGACCGCACGTTCCTCCACTGCGTGCGCCTCGAGTTCACGCATCCGCGCACGCAGCAGCGGCTCATCGTGGAGGCGCCGATGCCCGGCGACCTCCGCGCGGTGCTCGAGCGCACGAGCGGCCCGGGGACGCTCCGCTTCCTCGACCACAAGCACGCGCTGGGTCACAGCGGCGTGTCGAGCCTGCCGCCTCCGCCGGACTCGCGTCACGACACGGGCAGCGTGCTCGACGTCGACTCCAGCTCGCCGACGATCCGACCCGAGATGGTCGGCGACGACGAGAGCTGATCAGGAGCCGAGCTCGGTCGTGACCCGGAGCGCGCGCGAGCCGAACGCCCGCGTCGGGAGCGCCGACCCGAGGAGGCCGAGCCCGAGACGGATCTGCGTCCCGAGGTCGAGCCGCTCGCCGCGATACCAGCGGACGGCGGCGGCGCGAGCGTACGCCGACTCGAGCAGGTAGCGGCGCGCCGGATGGCCCACGCGGTCGTAGACACGCCGCGCGAGCCACGCGCTCTGGAGCATGTGGCGTCCCATCGTCGACTCGCGGACCGCCCGCTCGTACGCGTCGAAGCGACGGTGCCCGGTGCGGATCGCGATCGCGAGGTGCTTCGCGGCGATGCGGCCCATCTCGAGAGCCTGCGCGATGCCTTCGCCGGTCGTACGATCGATCCCGAACGCCTCGCCGACGAGCACGACGCCTTTCACCCAGCCGATCGAGCCTCGGACGAAGGGCCGCGTGCTGAACGGGCGTAGCTTCACCTTCGCGATGTCGATGCCCCGCCGCGCGAGCGCGCGCGCGAGGACCTCCTTGGTGCCCGGCGCCCTCTCGTCCGGCGGAGCGAGGTTCGCGTCGTAGATGCCTCGGCTCACCTGCGTGACGCCGTCGAGCACCGTCGGGAAGTCCCAGTAGTATCCGCGGATGCCGTCCTCGAGCACGCTCAGGTCGAAATCGACGAGGCCGCGCTGTACGCCGTGATCGTGCGGTCCGACCTCCGTGTCGAGGACGTAGAGGTGGCCCTTGCGTTCGGGCTCGCGGATGCCGAGGAGCTTGCGGGTGGTGCTGCCCGCGCCGTCGCAGGCGGCGACGAAGCGCGCCGTGATCGTCGCGCCCGAGCTGGTGGTGAGGACGAAGCCGTCCGACTTGCGTTCGATCGCGCGGAGCCCGTCACCGTCCCGCACGTCCACGCCATCCCGCCGCGCCTGCTCGAGCAAGTGAGCGTCGAACTCCGTCCGCCGGATGCAGATGCCCATCGGCGCGAGGGTCTCGCCGATCGTCTCTCCCGAGATCACGCGGACGCCTCTCATCGTCACCGACGGCACGGTCACGTCGACGCCGATGCGCGCGAGCACGTCGAGCCCGCTCTGGCTCACGGCGCCGGCGCACGGCTTGTCCCGGGGGAACTTCGCCTTGTCCAGGACCACGATCCGCTCGGGTCGGATGCCCTCCACGCGGACGAGGTGGAGCGCCGTGCTCGCCCCCGCCGGACCTCCTCCCACGATCGCGACGTCGTGCTCGAAGCTTCGCCCCGACCACGCCTTCTCCGGCGTCGACGGCCCGCCTGCCTCGCCCATGGCCTCGGTCATCCCTCCTCGGGACCGATGGCACGTCACTCGGCGCGATCGCCCGCCTCGGCCCCGCCACGGAGGATACCGCCGAGCTCGTCGGCGAGATCGGAGACCAGCTCGTCGAGCTCGGCTTCACGGTCGGCCGCCGCGGCGATCGTCAGGTCGCCGCCGCGCTCCGCGAAGACGTGCGCGAGCCCATCGTGGGCCTCGACCACCCCCTTGACGAAGACGACGTCCTTTGCCCGGACGACGAGCCGCCGGGTGACCATCCCGGACGTGACGACAGACGCCGACGAGCGCGCCATTTCCTCAACTTAGCGGACAAGCGGTCGTCGGCACAGATACGATCGCCCCGTGGACAAGACCTCCGTGCGGCGGCGCGCGCTCTCGGCCCTCATCGTGGGCGCGACCGGAACGAACGTTCTGCGGGTGATGACGGCCTTCGAGCAACGCCGCATCGTTCCGCTGCGAGAGGACACGATCGCGGCCGCATGCGACCGCATCGCCAGCGAGATGCCGCACGTCGCGCTCGTGTTGGTCCCGCCCGCGAGCGAGGCCGAGCGCGAGCAGCTCGACGAGTGCGCGCTCGCGGCCGGGACCGTGGTCGTCCACGTCGACCCCACGCTGAGCGGACCGGACCTCGACGAGGTCCTCGAGCGGAGCATCCAGGCCGCGATCGCCCAGGAGCTCCTCCGCGAAGAGGCCGAGGTCGTCGCACGCGCCGCGGACGCCCCGACGATCCCGCCGGAGGAGCTCGACGAGGGCTGGGGCGAGTGAGCGCGAACGCAGGCGTTCCGGCGCGGCCGCTCTACCCGACGGCCCGCCAGAACACCGGTCCGCGGGCTCGCGCCATGCGCGGCGACGCGGCCGCAGCCATCCTGCGCTTGTGAGCACGGACGCCGTGGAGCACGCTCGTGTGGTTTCGATCGAAGAGTCGTCCGATTTCGTCGTAGCTCAGCTCGAGATCGGGATCGTTGCGCAGCCGCCACCAGAGCTCGTGGCGTGCGGCCGCGATCGTCTTGGTCCGCATGCGACTGCAGACCTCCTCGCGAGTGACCTTTCGGGTTCGACAGACGACGTCCAGGTGATCGAGCAGATCACGGGCGCCGAGGGCTTCGATGATTTCGGAAGGCGTCACGGCACCTCGGTCGGCCGGAACGCGATGCTCGTTGCGCGAAATCGTCACACGAGCGGATCTTCGACCTCGAGGCTGTCGCGGTCCTTGGCGCGCTTCTCGCGCAGGCGCTGCTGCACGTACTCGACGAGACCCGCGACGTAGGTCTCGAACGGCGGGCAACGCACGTCGGTGTCGGCGAGGATCTCGCTCGTGTTCGCGAAGCTGTACGTGACGGGCGTCGCGAGCGCGTCCAAGAACGCGCGCGGGCTCTTCGCCAGCCGGTCGATGCCGGGCGTGCGCAGGAGCGCCTTCGTGAGGTTCGCGGGGATGAAGCCTCGCGGGCTCCGCCGTCCGCCCGCGCTCGCCACGAGCTCGAAGGCTCGACGGGCCGTGAGCGGGGCGGGATCACCGATGTGGAAGGTCCGCCCGGGCGCCCGAGGGCTCCTGCCGATCGCGCACGCGGCGCGGACCACGTAATCGACCGGGACGAGGTGCAGGAGCGTGTCTCCGCGGCCGGGGAGCGGCAGCGCGAAGTCCGGCGGGGACGTGACGATGAGGAGGATCAGGAAGTAGGGCCCGTCGAAGCGATCCACCTCGCCGGTCTGCGAGTCGCCGACGATGATCGTCGGCCGGACGACGGCGATCGGGAGCTTGTGCATGTGCGCGCGCACGATGCGCTCGCCGCGCGCGAGCGTCTCCTCGACGACGTTGCGGAAGCTCTGCCCCTTGTCGAGCTCCTCCTCCAGCACGAGCCCGGTCCGATCGCCGGAGACCTGCGCCGTCGACCAATAGACGAGGCACTCGAGCGAGCTGCACAGCTCCGCGACCTGGAGCACCTCGCGCGTCCCGTTGACGTTGACCTCCGTGGCGAGCTTCTTGTCGGCGCCGAGGTAGCGGACCTGCGCCATGTGGTGGATGCGATCGATCTCCGGCGTGAGGGCCTTGAGCTCCGCTCCCGAGAGCCCGAGATCCATGGCGGCCGCGTCGCCCTCGATCAGGTTGACGCGCCTCCTCTGCTCGAGCGGAAGCGCGTCGAGCGCCGCCTCCGCCTCCGGGAGCGACTGCGCGCGCACGACCGCGTGCACGAGCGTGCGCTGCGGACCCTTCACGAGCTCCTCCACCATCTTCCGCGCGGTGAAGGACGGGAACCCGGTCAGGAGGACGACCTCGTCGTAGCCGGCGCGGGGCATGAGCCGCTTTCTAATGCACGGCGGCGCGGGCGTCATCTCTCGGCCCGGCCAGGGTGTCGGGAAGCGATCGGGGAGGCCTCAGGCCTCAGGCCTCAGGCCTCAGCGAGAGTGACCTCCCATCCAGCCGGTGAGGTACGCGATCCGTGCCTGACCGGAGGGGGAACCGGACCGTCTTGCTCGTGCTCGTGAGGACCGAGCGAGGCCGAAGGCCTCGCTCACGGTCCATTCCCGCAGAAGTGGTCGCCCACTCCGCGGAGCCACTGGCCGAAGGTCGCGTAGGAGAACGGGCTGCAGAGCTGGCCGGCGGAGAGGGCCGCGTTGGCGCAGCTCGCCGCTTGGTGGTACGCGCGGCACTGGCCGCCCGGGTTGGTGACCAGCGCGTAGCACTGGTTCTCCGACGTCGGCGAGCACTGGTCGCAGCTCGACTGCGAGCAGTGCGTGGCGCAGCCCATCGAGCGGCGGCAGCCGTCGCCGACCTGCGAGGCGGCGCACGCGTAGAGGCCCGTGTTCTGCTCGAAGGGGTGAGCGAAGATGGCGATGCACCGGCGGCAGGCGGTCGCCAGGGCAGCGATCGCGGTCGTGCACGCCGACGTGTCCGGTCCGGCGGCGCAGGCGGCGACGAGCGTGTCGAGCTCCGCGTCGCTGCAGACCCCCTGCAAGGCCGGCGTCACGGGCGTCGCCGTCCCGGCCGGGCAGCTGCCGTAGGCCGCGGGGCACGTGTTCTGCTGGTTGTTGCACCGGCGCGGCTCGACGAGGCCGTTGCAGAACGAGCCCAGCGCCGTGCAGTTCGTGCACGCGATGCCGCCCGAGCCGCATGCGTTGTTCGCGATGCCGGTGACGCAGGTGTTGTCCGGCAGACAGCAGCCGTTGCAGTTGGCCGGCCCGCACTTCTCGCGGCACTGCCGTCCCTGGCAGACGCGACCCGTGGCGGTGCAGTCCTCGCACGCGCCGCCGCCGGTGGGACCGCACGCGTTGTCCTGCGTGCCCGCGACGCACGTGTTGCCGATGCAGCACCCGCTCGGGCAGGTGTCGGGGCCGCACGCGGGGAGCTGGCAGATGCCGGCCTGACAGACGCGCGGGGGGTTCTGGCCCGCGCAGTTCTGGCAGACCTCGCCGCCCGCGCCGCACGCGGTGTTCTGCGTGCCCACGGCGCAGATGTCGCCGACGCAGCAGCCGTCGCAGTTCGCAGGGTTGCACTCGGTCGTGGCCGGCACGCACTGGCCGCGTGGACCACAGACCTGCCCCGGAGGACAAGACTTGCACTGCTCGCCGCCGGAGCCGCACGCCTGAGGCGTCGTCGCGACGACGCACTGGTTCCCGACGCAGCAGCCGGGGCAGTTCGACGGTCCGCAGCGCGTCTGCGCCTGGCACGTCCGGGCCCCGCCGTTCTCGACGCAGACCTCGTCGACCCCGCACGCCGCGCAGGCGACGCCACCCCTTCCGCACGCGGTGCTGTCGGTGCCGGACACGCACTGACCGGCCGCGTTGCAGCAGCCCGGGCAGTTCGACGGGCCACACGTGGTCGAGCCTTCGCAGATGCCGCCGCCTCCGGGCTGCGGGCGGCAGGCCTGACCGGTCGCGCACGTCGTGCACTGCGCGCCGCCGGTTCCACAAGCCGTCGCGACGTCGCCGGGGAGGCAGACGTCGCCGACGCAGCAGCCGTCGCAGTTGGCCGGGCTGCACGAAGTCGAGCCGCACGTGCGCGTGAGCACGTCGCACGCGCGGCCCTGAGCGGCGCAGTCGGTGCACGTCGCGCCGCGCGAGCCGCAGGCCGCGGCCTCGGTCCCGCTCAGGCACCGCAGCCGTCCGTCCTCGAACGCGCAGCAGCCGGAGCACGTCGAGGGTCCGCACGCGGGCTCGTCGCGACCGCACACGCGCTGGGCGTTGCAGAAGGCGAATCCGGTCGCGATGCAGTCGGAGCAGCGACCTCCGGCGGAGCCGCACGCGCGCACGTCGCGCCCCGTCCGGCAGACGCCGTTCGCGTCGCAGCACCCGGTCGGGCACGTCGCCGGCCCGCAGGTCGACGACGAGCTGCCGCCATCGAGATGCTCCGGCTCGAGGCTCGAGCGCCCGCAGCCGGGCGCGAGCAGCACGAAGAGCAGCGCGCTGGCGAGCGCGAGGAGGACGAAGCGAAGGACACGGCGCACGTCGCGCCCGGGGAGCTCCCCGGCGGCCACCGCTCCTCGGCGCGCGGGGGTCTCCCCAAGAGAAGGCGGATGCATCGGCGGACCTCTTGGAGCGTACCGTAGCGCGCCGGGTCGACCAAAGGGTAGCCTCGTCGCGCCTTGGACCTGGGCTATCTGGCCATCCCGATCTTCCAGCGCGCGCTCCTCGCCGGCTCGGTGCTCGCCGCGCTCCTCGCGCTCCTCGGCGTCCTCGTCACTGCACGAGGGCTCGCGTACCTCGGCGATGGGCTGGCGCACGCCGCGTTCGGCGGAATCGCGCTCGGCATGTTCCTCGGCCTGCACGCACCGCTCATCGTCGCCATTCCGTTCACGGCGCTCGCGGCGATGGCGATCGGCGCGCTGCGCCGTCGCGGCGGGCTCCGCTCGGACGTGGCCATGGCCATCCTCTTCGCGGTCTGCTTCGCGATCGGCGTCGTCCTCCTGAAGAAGGCGAAACGTACTCAGTCGACGTTCGACCCCGAGCAGCTCCTCTTCGGCAACATCCTCATGGTCGGATCGGACGATCTCTGGATCGTCCTCGGCATCGCCGTCGTCACGCTCGGCTTCGTCGCCTTCGCGTGGACGCGCCTGGCGTACGCGACGTTCGACGAGGAGCTCGCGCGCCTGAGCGGCATCGAGGTCGGCTGGCTCGAGAGCGCGCTCCTCGCGCTGCTCGCCGCGGTCGTCGTCGCCGCGATCCGACTGGCCGGCGTCGTGCTCGTCAGCGCCTTCCTCGTGATACCGGCCGCGGGCGGACGGCTGCTCGGGCGCACGCTCGCGGGCGTCGCCGGCTGGGCGATGCTCTGCGGGGTGCTCGGCGTCGTGCTCGGGTTCGTCGTCGCGCACCGATTCGAATGGCCGGAGGGCGCCGCCATCGTCCTGATGCTCGCGCTCCTGTTCGTGGTGGCGGCGTCGATCCGTCACGTCCGGCGCTGACGCGGTCGCGACCGCGCTGCTAGCCTCGTCGCGTGACCGCGAGCGCGCGATTCGTCTACGACGAGGTGCCGTACGACACCGAGGCGAACGCCGAGACGCATCCGGCCGCCCTGGCGACGCTCGCACGGATGTGCGGCCGCTCCCCCGCCTCTCCGAGGACGGCGCGCGTCCTCGAGATCGGCTGCGGGAACGGTGAGAACCTCCTCGCCGCCGCGACGTGGCTACCTCGAGCACGGTTCGTCGGCTTCGATCTCGCGTCGAGCGCCGTCGCGGCCGGCGCGGCCGCCGCGTCCCGCTCCGGCCTGTCCAACGTGGAGCTCTTCGCGGCCGACATCCGCGACGTCCGCAGGCGCGGCCTGCCGGACGGCACGGCCGGTTCGTTCGACTACGTGATCGCGCACGGGATGTACTCGTGGGTCCCCGAGGACGTGCGCGCGGATCTCCTCGCCATCTTGCGCGACGCCCTCGGCCCGAACGGCGTCGGGTTCGTCAGCGTCAACGCCCTGCCCGGCTGGGAGCTGCGCCGCGCCCTCCGCGAGATCGCCATGGACGCGACGCGGGAGATCGACGAGCCGGCCGCCAAGGTGGCGGAGGCGCTCCGCCTCGTCGCCGAGATCGGCCGCGCGGGCAAGGATGCGGACGGCTTCTTCGGCGCCCTGTCCGCGGCGGCGCGCGAGTACGAGGAGCACGTGACGCGCGCGACGCCGCCCGAGGCGCCGTACTCGCGGTACGTGTTCCACGACTTACTTGCAGACTACAACGATCCGTTCTCCGTACCGGAGCTCGAGCGCCGACTCGGGGAGGCGGGGCTGCGCGTCGTCTGCGAGACGCCGCTCCGGCCCGGACGCGCGACGCCCGTCTTCGAAGGGCTCGCCGCCGACATGGCGCGGACGGGGACGCCGTTCCTCCAGGTGCTCGTCGAGCGAGACGACGCCCCGAGCGCCTCCGAGCAGGCCGCGCCCCGAGCGGACCCCGACCTCTTCTTCTGGGCGGACCTCGCCCCGGTGTCGAGCGGCACGTATCGGACGACGACGGGCGCTCTCGTACGCCCGGTCGGAGACGTCGGCCTCGCCCGCGCGGTCGCGCATGCGCCCGGGTTCGTGCGCGTGCGCGACCTGGCGGACGACGACGATGCGCGCGGCCGGCTGGCGAGGCAGCTCTTCGAGGGATTCTGCGAGGGCGTCTTCACGCTGACCGTGGAGCCGCCGCCGTGCGCGTCGTCGCTCGGCGAGCGTCCTCGCACGGCGGGGCACGTCCGCGCGCGTGCGGCGGAGGCCGTCGAGCGCCGCGCGACGAGCGCGGTCGTGACGAACGCGTTGCACCGCTCCTTCCGCGTCTCTTGGTCGGAGCTCGTCGTGATCCGAGCGCTCGACGGCACCCACGCGATCGACGCGATCGTCGCGGCGGCGATCGCCGAAGCGCGGACCGTGCCCTCGTCCCTCGCAGGGCCGCTCGCGATCTCCGAGCGGGACGCCGAGCGCCACGTCGTCACGGTGCTCGATCGGCTCCGGCGCCATCTGTTCCTCCTGGAGGACGAGCCGTGACCCCGGAGACGCTCGAGGCGCTCGCCCACCGCGCGCTCGTCGCCGCGACGCTGCACGACCTCGCGCCGCGATCCCCTCGCCTGTCCGCGCGCATGCCGCCGACCTCCGGCGCGAACGTCGTGGTGGCCGTCGACGATCCGCCGCTCGACGCCTCGTGCTTCGCGACCGCGCGCGAGACGCTCCCGCCCGACGGGATCGTGGCGGTCGTCGTCTCGTCGACCACGGCCGCAGGCCTCTTGCGCGCCGGTGTCGTGCGCGATCCGACGCGCGACGACGCCTACGCGCGCGCGAGCGCGTGGGCCGCGTCGGTGCGTGCGCCCCTCGCGCCGCCGGTCTCGCCGTCGCGCCTGCGCGCGATCGTCGCCGCGGCGTCGGCCTCGGGCTTCGCGCTGGTCGAGCCCGAGGTCCGCCTGCTCCGGTCCGGATCGCCGCGCACGGCCGTCGATCGAGCCGTCGTCTCGGTCGTCCTGCGCGGAGCCGTGGCGCGCCCGCTCCTCTTCGTCCCCGAGCGCCGCGCACCGAAGAACGGCCTCGTGAAGCTCCGAGAAGAGCGCGCGCTCGACGGATGGATCGAGGCACGCGAGGCTCGCGTGCAAGCGCCCGCCTCGCTGTTGGACGCAGCGCTGGTCGCGCTCGCCCGCCACGGCGGACCGATGCGCGGCAAGGACCTCCTCCGCGAAGCCCGCGCGATCCGAGCAGAGGCCGCCGAATCGCGCGGCGAGCGCGTGACGCCGAGCGCCTCCGACGGCCCCACGCTGGCGAAGGCCCTGGTCGAAGCGTGGCACGAGGGCTGGCTGGAGCTCTACGCCGTCGAGCCGCGGCCTCCGCTGCTCCGGTGAGCAGTCCTCAGTCCTCGGTCCCGGCGTCTGAGGATGCGCGCGCCAAAGGCGCGCGCGCCTGGAGCCTGGAGCCCGGAGCCTGGAGCCTGATCAGAACCCCATCCTCCACCGCGCCGCCTCGCGGAGGAGCCCGTCGGAGATCTCGACGCGCACGAACGCCTCCCCGCCCCTCTTGCCGACCGCGATCGCGAGCGGCGACGTCGGCAGGCTCGCCCGCTTGGGATCGAGCCGGAGAGGCTGACCGACGACGATCGTGGACGCGTCGTTGCCGATCGCCGACAAAAAGCGCCTGAGCGATGGCTCGTCGGCGAGCTTCCTGTCGGTCTTGGCGCCGATCTTCAAGGTGACGACGGGCTCGGCGCCGGCGCCGAGCGAGAGCTTGCCGTCCGACACGAGCCACGCCGCGCCGACGTTCGCGGACGCCGGGCCTCGAGGCGCCCCGCCGTCCTGCGCCGGGCGCGGAAGAGCGAGCGCCGGCTTCTGCGTCTTCGGCGGGTCGCGCAGCAGCGTGAGCACCTCGGCGGTCCCGAGGCCGGGGAGCTCCTCGCGCGACGAGGTGACGCTCTTCGCGCGAAAGAGCTCCTTGAAAGGATCGATCTTCGCGAGCTCGAAGGCTCCGCGGATGGCCTTGTTCGCGGCCTCACCGTCACGCACCGGCGCGCGGAGGAAGAGCCCGGCGGGCTCCTCGAGCCCCAGGGCGAACGCGACGGCCTCGTCGCGCGACTTCGCGACGGCCTCGAAGACCTCGTGGAGCTTTTCGGGCTCCTTGAGCCTCGATCCGAGCGACGAGACGATGGCCTTCTCCATCGCGCTCGCCTGCTCCGCGCGCTCGTCCTCGCCGTCACGCGTGGACATCGCGAAGGCGGAGACCGCGGGCAGCTCGAGCAGCGGCGAGGCGTCGCCGACCTTCATCGTGTCGATCCACTTCTTCGCCTCGCTGGCGGGATCGGCGGTCGGCGCGAGCGTCGCCGTGAGGATTGCGGCGTCCTCGGTCACGTCGACGGCGACCCGGACCCGCTCGAGGCCGCCGATGATCGCGAAGCGCCGCGAGAGCACCGCGTCCAGCGTGGCGACGATCGCCGCGGGATCGCCGAAGTCGGGCGCTCGGCCTCGCTCGGCGCGCATGCGCTCGTCCTCGGTGAGCAGGAACGAGCGGCCCTCCTTCCAGGCGCTCTCGAGCTTCGGCTTGAGGAGCGTCTGGATCGCGGAGCGTGGGATCTCGAGCACCGCGGCCTCGGACGGCAGCGTCCGCGACGGCAGCGTCCGCGTGACGTACGGCGCGAGGAGCCTGAGGTCGTCGAGCCGCCGCCCGAGGACGAGGTAGCCGTTCTTCGTGAGGGCGACCTCGAACCGCCCGTCCCGCGGCGGCTCCGTCGGGCGCCGCGACGCGGGGACGAGCACGGTCATCCCTGCCTCTTCCCGAGCGACGAAGGGACCCGCGTCGCCGTCGCCGACGAGCATCGACCGGGCGCGACGCGGGTCGACGAGCCTCATCGCGACGACGAGGCTGGGATCGGCGGGATCGCCCGCCGCAGCGCCGTACATCGGCGCGGTCCCGTCGAGCTCGCTCGCGAGGGTGATGTCGAGGTCCGCGAGCAAGACGACGACGCCGGGCAGCGTCGCAGGGAGGATGCCCGCCGGCCCTCCGACGCCGCGCTGCAGCTTGGTCCACGCCGCGTTCGGGGCGGCGACGTAGAGGTCGCAGAGGAGCCCGTCGGGGGCCGGCACCGGCGGCTCGACGACGGCGACGCCTGCGTCGGCGCCCGAGCCCGAGTCACCTCCGCCTCGCGCCAGCGCGAAGACCCCGGCGACGGCGGCCGCGGCCACGACGCCGACGTGCCATTTCCGCCACTTCACGGGCGCTTCCACGCGGCATGGATACCATGCCAACGTCGGGCAGAGTCCAGCGCGTCTCGGCTGGTGACGTGTCGGACGCCGACCCGCTTGCGCGGAGCAGAGCTCAATCGAGCACGTGGCAGAACGCCGCCCCTTCCGGTCCCCCCGGTCCTCGGGCTAAGGTGCGAGCTCGGATCGTGCGCCCGTCGTCAGGGCGTCCCTTCACTCGCGGAGCCCCCGATGCTCGACGACATACACAAAGAGTTGGTCTCTTCGATCGCGAAGGCCCACGACGCGCTCAGGCGCGAGCTCGCGAAGCTGCGTGCCGGACGCGCCAACCCCAACCTCCTCGATGGGATCCGCGTCGACTACTACGGGACGATGACGCCGCTGAGCCAGATGGCCAACATCGCCGTCCCCGAGCCTCGGCTCATCACGGTCAAGCCGTGGGACAAGACGCAGGTCAAGGCCGTCGAGAAGGCGCTTCGGGAGAGCGATCTGAACCTCAACCCCCAGACGGACGGCGACCTCATCCGCATCCCGCTTCCGCCCCTGACGGAGGAGCGCCGCAAGGAGTTCGTCAAGATCGCCAAGAAGTACGGCGAGGAGTGCAAAGTGGCGATCCGCAAGGCCCGTCACGAGGCGCTCGACATGCTGAACGAGCTCGACAAGGGGGGCGAGGTAGGTGCGGATGACGTCGAGCGCGCCAAGAAAAAGGCCGAAGAGACCGTGGCGGAGGCCGTGAAGACCGTCGACGGGATCGTCGCCCAAAAAGAAAAGGACATCATGGAGGTATGACCTCCTTGACACCCGCCGGGTTCCCGGTGAGCCTGATCTGTATGCGTCGGCGGGCGGTCGACTCTTCCGGTGCTAGCTTGAGATATCCCCGACGGGTTTATCGCGCGGAGTCGTCCACTTGATGCGGGCAATCGCAGCGGGAGCAAGCGACGTAGGGCTCCAGCGGGAGCACAACGAGGACTCCTATGTCGTGCTCAAAGAGTACGACCTCTTCGTCGTTGCAGACGGGATGGGCGGTCACCGTGCAGGTGACGTCGCCTCGAAGCTCGCGACGGAGACGATCAGCGAGTTCTTCAAGTCGACGGCGAACGACGACGTGACGTGGCCGTTCCACTTCGACACGAACCTGTCGGAGGAGGAGAACCGGCTGCTCACGGGCATTCGGGTCGCGAACCGACAGATCTTCGAACGAAGCACGAGGTCACGCGAGTACCACGGCATGGGCACGACCGTCGTGGGCGCGATGTTCAGCCCCCGCAAGGGTCGCATGTACATCGGCCACGTCGGCGACTCGCGTTGCTACCGCATCCGTGACGGGCGCATCCAGCTCCTCACGCGAGACCATTCGCTCATCAACGACTACCTGCTCGCGATGCCGGACCTCACCGAGGAGCAGCGGAGCGAGCTTCCGAAGAACGTCATCACGCGAGCGCTCGGCATGCAGGATCAGGTCGTCGTCGACCTCCAGCACGACGAGCCGCGACCGGGCGACGTCTACGTCCTCTGCTCCGACGGCCTGTCCGGAATGGTCCAGGACGAGGAGATCGAGCGCATCGTCGTCCAGAACCCCGACATCCGCGAAGCCTGCGCGAAGCTCATCGCGCGGGCGAACGAGCAGGGCGGCGAGGACAACGTCACGGCCGTCCTCATCAAGATCCTCGACGAGGGCTCCGACGCCCCCACCGAGGAGCTTCCCGCAGCGCGCTCGCGCTAGCAGCCTCGGCGACCCCGCACGGGCCGGAGGAGCGTCGCGTTTCGCGTCGCTCCCCGGCCCGTATGACTTCGTCCAGCTGGAGTCTCCAGCCTTTCGGAGCCTGCGGGCAGCCTCTCCCGTCGGCTGACCTGAAGTTTGCCCGTATCGCCGAGCCGGGCGCGCGCTCGGCGCGCGCATCCTCAGACGCTGAGGACCGAGGACCGAGGACTGAGGACCGGAATCCGGAGACGAAAGTCCCCGGAGCCTGGAGCCCGGAGCCTGGAGCCTGGAGCCCGACGTCAGTCGTTGCGCGCAGCGAAGAGCCGGTCTAGAGGTTGCTCCCCTTCCGGCTTCCGCGAGCCTTTCGGCGGAGTCGCAGCATGCACGAGCTCCTCGAACTCTTCCGCACGCTCACGAAGAATCTCGATCAGTTCACGATCGAGCATGGCAACACGACGTACGCCATCCTGATGGCGATCGTCTTCGTCGAGACGGGGCTCGTCATCATGCCCTTCTTGCCCGGCGACTCGCTCCTGTTCGCGGCAGGAGCGGTCGCCTCGCGTGGCTATCTGAACGTCACCGTCCTCGCGACCGGTCTCATCATCGCGGCCATCGTCGGCGACACGGTCAACTACCACGTCGGCAAGGCGATCGGCCCGCGCGTCATGAAGGGCGAGAAATCGCGCTTCTTCAACAAGAAGCACCTCGACAAGACGCACCGGTTCTTCGAGAAGTACGGCGGCAAGACGATCATCCTCGCGCGCTTCGTCCCGATCGTGCGCACGTTCGCGCCGTTCGTCGCGGGCGCCGGCGTGATGAACTACCGCAAGTTCATCATCTACAACGTCGTCGGCGCGATCGCGTGGGTGACGCTGATGCTCGGCTCGGGCTGGGCGCTCGGGCAGGTGCCCTTCGTGAAGGAGCACTTCGAGCTCATCGTCATCGCGATCGTCTTCATCTCCGTCCTTCCGATGATCGTCGAGTGGTGGAAGGCGCGCGGGAGCAAGGAGGCCGAAGAGGGCGCCGAGAAGGTGTCGTGAGCGCGGGCGGACCGGCGCTGCGGCCCTGACGCCCCGAAGGCGCGGGTCCGCCGCCCCGCTCGAAGGTCGGGATCCGCCCACGGCCCCGGTCACGCGTCGGCATCGGCGCGGGTAACGCGACCGGACGCGAGCGCCGCCCTAGCGGGAGCATGACGCTCGTACTAGAGTCCGGTCATGGCTCAGAATGCGCTCACTCCCGTGGCTCCTTCGGCCGTGACCGAGGGCTCCGACGTGAACGGCTACGCGTCCGGCGGCGAGCTGCCGGCGGACCTTGCTGCGATCCGCGCCGCGACCAAGGCTTGGCGTGAAGGCGCGGTGAAGAAGAGCGTCGCCAAGATCCCCGAGCGCAAGTCGAGCTTCGAGACCTGGAGCGGGCTCGCGGTGCCGGACGTGCTCACGCCGGCGGACGTGAGGATCGACTACATGCGCGACCTCGGCCTGCCGGGCGAGTACCCGTTCACCCGGGGCGTGCAGCCGACGATGTACCGCAGCCGTCTGTGGACGATGCGCATGTTCGCCGGCTTCGGCACGCCCGAGCAGACGAACGAGCGCTTCAAGTACCTCCTCGCGCAGGGGCAGACGGGCCTGTCGACCGCCTTCGATTTTCCCACGCTGATGGGCTACGACTCCGACTCGCCGCGCTCGCTCGGAGAGGTCGGCATGTGCGGCGTCGCGGTCGACACGCTCCGCGACATGGAGGTCCTCTTCAAGGACATCCCGCTCGCCGACGTCACGACGTCGATGACGATCAACGGGCCGGCGATCGTCCTGCTCGCCTTCTACGTCGCGCTCGCCGACGTCCGCGGCATCCCGCGGACGGCCATCGGCGGCACCGTGCAGAACGACTGCCTGAAGGAGTTCATCGCGCAGCACGCGTGGCTCGTGCCGCCGCGTCCGGCGATGCGGATCGTCACCGACATGATCGAGTTCTGCACGAAGGAGGTTCCGCGCTGGAACACCGTCTCGATCAGCGGCTATCACATCCGCGAGGCCGGAGCGACGGCGGCCCAGGAGCTCGCGTTCACGATCGCGGACGGCATCGCGTACGTCGAGGCGTGCATCGAGCGCGGCCTCGCGGTCGACGACTTCGCGCCGCGGCTCTCGTTCTTCTTCGACGTCCACAACGACTTCTTCGAGGAGATCGCGAAGTTCCGCGCGGCGCGCCGGCTCTGGGCGCGTCTCATGAAGGAGCGCTTCGGCGCCAAGAAGGCGGAGAGCATGAAGCTCCGCACGCACGCGCAGACGGCCGGCGTCTCGCTCACGGCGCAGCAGCCCTACAACAACGTCGTGCGCGTCGCGCTCCAGGCGCTCGCCGCGGTGCTCGGCGGCACGCAGTCGCTCCACACGAACTCGCTCGACGAGACGTACGCGCTCCCGACGGAGGAGGCGGTCACGATCGCGCTGCGCACGCAGCAGATCATCGCCGAGGAGAGCGGCGTCGCGAACACGATCGATCCGCTCGCCGGCAGCTTCTACGTCGAGGACCTCACGAACCGCCTCGAGGCGGAGGCGCTCCAGTACATCCGCCGCATCGACGAGATGGGCGGCATGGTCGCGGCCATCGAGAAGGGCTACCCGCAGCGCGAGATCGCCGCGAGCGCGTACCGCTTCCAGCGCGCGCTCGAGGCCGGCGAGCGCGTGATGGTCGGCGTGAACAAGTACGTCGCCGAGAACGAGGGCACGAACATCCCGATCCTGAAGATCGACGAGGAGGTCCAGAAGAAGCAGGTCGCGAACCTCCAGGCGGTCAAGGCGCAGCGCGACGCCGGCCGCGTCAAGGCGTGCCTCGAGGCGGTGCGCGAGGCGGCGAAGTCGAACGCGAACCTGATGCCGCCGATCATCGAGGCCGCGAAGGCGTACTGCACGCAGCAGGAGATCTGCGACGTGTTGCGCGAGGTCTTCGGCACGTACACGGATCCCGCCGAGTTCTGAGCGATGCAGCGCGCGCGGCCCCCTTTCGGCTACGGGCCTTACGAGCCGCCGGGCTTCGGAGGCGGACGCCCGGCCGTGATCGTCTGGTACCGGATCTACGCGCTGGCCGTCGTGGCGCTCTACGCGAGCATCTTCGTGCTCTGGCAGTTCTGGGTGCCGTCGGCCGCGGACGGCGACATGACCGTGGCGGACGCGACGTCGCTCATGCTGCTCGGGATCTTCGGCCTGGTTTTCGGCGCGTTCTTCCTCCTCGCCGCGTTCGTCCCGTACAAGCCGTGGGGCTGGACCGTGGGTCTCGTCGCGATCTGCCTCGGCCTGTCGAGCTGTCTCATCGTCGTGACGATCCCCCTGCTCATCCATTGGATGAAACCAGCGACGAAGGCGGCGTTCGGCCGGCTCTAGGTCGGCCGGCTGACCGCGCGGCTCGCCCTTCATTCGCTCGGCCGAAGCGGAGCGATGCGTGCGGCGATCTCCTCGCCTTGTCGGATGGCGTCCGGGATGCCCGTGCCGAGGTAGCCGTTGCCGCCGACGTGCAGGCCGCGGTGCATGGCGACGCGCGTGAGGATGCGGCGGACGCGCGGGATGTGGCCGACGTACGGCTGCGGGGTGGCGCCGCGGAAGCGGAACACCTTCGCGAACATCGGCGGGCGATCGATGCCGAGCAGGTCGAGGACCTGTCCGCGCGCGATGCGCACGAGCTCGTCGTCGTCGCGCTCGACCATCGCCTCGTTGCCGGCCCCGCCGGCGAAGATGCGAAGCAGGATCTGCCCCGCGGGCGCGCGGTGGTCCCACTTGCTGGAGACGAACGTGCACGCGAGGATCGGCCGGTTCTCGGCGCGCGGGACGAGGAAGCCGACCGAGTCGAGGGGATGGCGCACGTCGTACTTCCGGTACGCGAGGAAGATCGTCGCCGTCGAGGTGTAGGCGATCTCCGAGCACATCGCCGCGAGCGCGGGATCGAAGTCCGCCACGAGCTTCGCGACCACGCGCGCAGGCACGGCGAGCGCGACGTCGTCGGCGAAGAGCGGGCCCTCCGTCGTCTCGACGACCCAGCGGCCCCGCGCGTCGCCCTCCGGCAGCCGGTCGATGCGACGCGCGGCGCGCCGCGTGAACACCTCCGCGTCGCGAAGCCGGTGCGCCACGTTCACCACGAGATCGCCGACGCCGCGCTTGAGCGAGATGAACGCGCTCGGCTGGACCCCGCCCGAGCTCGACTGCTCGCGCCGCTTCTCCTTCAGCGCGCGCATCGCGAGGACGAGCGAGCCGTGCTCGCGCTCGGCCTCGACGAGCTGCGGGACGCAGGCGCGCACGGAGAGCGAATACGGATCGCCGGCGAAGATGCCGCCGAGGAGCGGACCCGCGATGCGCTCGGCCACGTCGGGGCCGAGGCGCCGGCTGATGAACGATCCGATGCTCTCGTCGTCGTCCTCCTTCCACTGGCGCGGAGGAACGAGCAGATCGAGCCCGGCGCGCATCTTCGCGTCCCAGCCGAGCAGCTCGCTCTCGACGATCGGCTTGATCTCGGTGGGCACGCCGAGGATGAGCCCCTCGGGCATGGGATAGAGCTTGCGCTGCCACACGATGTGGACGCGGCGCGTGTCCGGCCGCGTCCCGATGAGCTCGTCACCGAGGCCGACCGCCTTCGCGAGCCGCGTCGCGTGCGGCTTCGACGCCACCCACGAGTCGGGTCCGGCGTCGATGATGAACCCGTTGTGCCGGATCGTGACGAGGTTGCCGCCGAGATGCGAGCCGGCCTCGACGATGCGCACCTCGCAGCGCTCTTCGGCTTTCTCGAGGGCGTGCGCGATCGCGAGCCCCGTGATGCCACCCCCGACGATGACGACGCGCTTCATCCCCCTCGCTTCACGTGTCGTGGAGTCGCGCTCCCCGGAGGCACGGACGGATCGTCGTCACCGGATCGAGAGCGCCCGAGGAGATCGCCGGCAACGGAGGCGAGCGCGTCGATCAGTCCGCTGGATGCGTTCAGCGAAGCGCTTCTATATGCGGTCATTCCCAGCTCCCGTGCCCAGGTCGTCGCCTCGATATCGAGGTCATAGAGGATCTCCACATGATCGGCCAGAAACCCGATCGGGGCGAGGACGACGTGCCGCCGGCCACGCCCCGACAGCTCGGCCAGCGTCGACCGTAGATCCGGCCCCAGCCACTCGAGCCCGGGCTCGGCCCCCTGGCTCTGGAACGCCACGACGTGCTCGGAGAAGGCTCCACCGCGGGCACGTACGGCGGCCACGACGTCCTCGGCGCTCGCGCGCACCTCGCGCTCGTAGGGGTCGCCGGCCCGGAGGACGGACACCGGGAGGCTGTGGGCCGTGAGCACGACCGCGGTTCGGTCCGCCTCGGCCGCCGGCACGCGCGCGAGCGCGTCGAGCACCGCGCCCGCGAAGGCACCGGTGAGCTCGGGCGTTCGACCCCAGTTCGGCGCGCAGACGACCTCGAGCGTGGGGTCGACCTCGCGGGCCGCCGCCGTCATCGCCGCGCCGTACACGGCGGCCGAGTGCTGGGCGAGCGGCACTGCCACCACACGCCGCACCCCGCGCGAGGCGAGCTCGGCCAGGACGTCCTTCGGATACGGCGACCACAGACGATTGGCCAGCCGCACCGGGAGGCCGAGGCGAGCCTCGAGCGCTCGAGCGACGTCGCGGTTGATCGCGTTCAGCGGCGAGCGGCCGCCGATCGCTTCGTAGCGGCGGCGGATCTCGGCGACGAGGTCGGGCGAAGGAGCGTGCCCGCGCCGGATGTTGCGGAGGAACTCCGGCAGATCGTCGAGCGACTCGACCGTGCCGTGCGCGACGAGCACGACCGCCGTCTCGTGCGCGACCGCGACGGTCATGACCGCGAGGATGTCCGGTGGACGAAATCGACGACGGCCTGCACCGTCTCGACGGGGGTCTCCGGGAGGATGCCGTGCCCGAGGTTGAACACGTGCCCGGGCCTGCCGCCCACCTCGTCGAGCACCCGCTGCGCGCGCGCCTCCGCGACGGCGCGTGGCGCGAGGAGCACCGTCGGGTCGAGGTTGCCCTGGATGGCGACGTCGCCGAGCTTCGCCCACGTCTCCGCGATCGGAGTGCGCCAGTCGAGGCCGATCACGGTCCCTCCGGCGTCGCGCATCGACGGCAGGAGAGACTGGGTGCCGACGCCGAAGTGGATGACCGGCACCCCGCGCTTCGCGACGTCCTGCAGGATGTGGGCGACGTGCGGCTTGACGTACTCGTCGTAGTCGACCGGTCCGAGCTGCCCCACCCACGAGTCGAAGAGCTGGACCGCGTCCGCGCCGGCGTCGATTTGGCGGTTCAGGTAGCGCCGCACGACCTCCGCGAGCTTGCTCATGAGGAGGTTCCAGACCTCCGGCTCCGTGTACATGAGCCGCTTGGTCTTCGCGAAGTGCTGGCTCTTGCCGCCCTCGACGAGGTAGCTCGCGAGCGTGAACGGCCCGCCCGCGAAGCCGATGAGCGGGACCGTGAGCTCCTTCTTCAGGAGCTGGATCGCCTTCATCACGTAGCCGAGCCCTTCCTCGGGCTCGATGATGCGGAGCGCCTCGACGCCCGCGCGATCCCTGATCGGGGCATGGATGACCGGCCCTTCGCCCTTCGCGAACTCGAAGGGCGCGCCCATCGGCTCGAGCGGCAACAGGATGTCCGCGAAGAGGATCGCGGCGTCGACGCCGAGCTTCATCGGCTGCAGGGTGACCTGCATCGCGAGCTCGGGCGTCTTGCAGAGCTCGAGGAGCGAGTGCTTTTCGCGGAGCGCGCGGTACTCGGCCATGTAGCGGCCTGCCTGCCGCATCATCCATACCGGCGTGCAGTCGACGGGCTCGCGACGGCACGCGCGGAGGAACCGGTCGTTCATACCGGCGAGCCTATCACCATTGTTCGGATGGCGGGTCAGCCGCGGCGGCGGAGGAACCCCTGCATGCCCGTGACGAACGCGGTGACGATCCGGCGCGGCGTCGGGGTCTCGTGCACGTCGTCGGCCTTCGCGAGCCACTCCGCCTCGACGCGCACGCTCTTCGGCTGAGCCCCGACGGTGATCGAGATCTTCTCTTTGGCCCCGCTCTCTCGTATGGCGCTCGTGGTCCAGACGCGCGCGATGTGATCCCATCGCGGCTTCGCGACGCCCGCCACGCGGCAAGCGTACGCGACCCACGCATGGCTGACGGGCATCGGCAAGGCGACCTCCACGGTGCTCGAGACGGGCCTCGTGGAGCTGACTTGGTCGAGATTCGGCTGCATCGGTCCATCCCCGAAACCAGAGCAACCGCGGGCGAGGCTCCTCGACGTTGCAGACGACGTGCCGGCTCTCGCGCACATGAAACATGCGCGTTTTCATGCGCGATACGCGCACCGGTCCACGGCTCGATGGCTCCGCACAGCGGACCGGCGTCCTCAGCGCTGAGGGCGCCGGCGCTCAGGTGGGGGGTCGAGCGGCGAACGCCGCGGCGACGTCAGCGTGCCGGCGGGCGCACGTCGAGGGCGCTCGTCGCGACGAACCGCTCGAGGACGCGCACGACCTGGTCGAGCGACACGCCCATCATCGAGGCGACCTCGGCGAGGGTCGTGGCGCCGGTGACGCCGGCGAGCGGCCCGGGCCGATCGTCACGAATGAGCGACGGGGGCGCGGACGACGCACGCCGCTCGCCCGCGAGCGCCATCCTGCACTCGCGCGCGATGGTGATGAGCATCGGATCGTCGTCGCCGCGTGCGATGAGCTCGTTCGCGAGATCGAGCGCCGGTGCGTACTCGCTCGCGAGGAAGAGCCGGTAGACCTCGCGCGACGTGTCGCTGCGGTTCGCGAGCGACAGCGTGGGGCTCGTCGGATCCTCGGGCTCCGGCCGAGCCTCCGGCGGCGTGGTCTCGGTCCTGTCGTCCCACTCGTCCGCGACGACGTTCGCCTCCTCGACCGAAGGCGCGACGGACGCCGGCTTCTTCGGCAGCGGAGGCGGCACGGCGCGCGGGAGCAGGTCGGTCTCGCGCAGCACGATCGCGGTGCTGCCGTCTTGATCATCCGCCATCAGCGCGCCGGGTACGTCCATGGTCAACGTGTCCGCTTCCTTCGGAAACACGAGCTCCCCGCGGCGAAGGGTGTCTCGTTCGGTTTCGGAGAAGACGTCCTCCCTCCCCCGCTCTTCGGAGCTCGAGGCGGTCGCGGCCTCCGTCGCGTCGTCGAGTTCCTTCGGCATCAGGCGCATCCTGGTCCAATCGCGCGCCGCGTGGGAGGGCAAGAGCGCCGCCGCGACACATGCCGCTAGACGGCCTCGCCCCGGCGCGCCACTTACATCGTGTTTCTGGCGTGCGTACGAGCCCCCTCGCCTCGTGCGATCGCGGCGTCAACGGCCGCCGACATGCAGCATGCCGACCGCTTGGTCGGCGAACGGGCCCGGCCGTCCTCAGCCCTGGTTGTAGTTCGTGTTCTCGAGGAGGATGACGTTCGTCTTCGAGCGGCTCTCGCCGACGCTCGTGACGTAGACGGCCGGCTGGTCCTGCACCGGGCAGACCTTCTCGCACGCGCCGCAGCCGATGCAGAGGCTCGGATCGACGTGCGGCCGCTGGAGCTTCACCGTCTTCATCTCCGGGTGCTCGCCGTTCGGGCCGGGCTTGCTGTCGCGGACGGGCGCCTCGACCTCCTCGACCCAGATCGCCTTCGGCGACGTCGGGCAGAACTCCTCGCAGACGATGCACGGCGTCTGCATCGCCCACGGGAGGCAGCGCCCTTGGTCGTAGAAGGCGGTGCCGATCTTCACCGGCGGCACGCCGAGACCGAGCTTCTCCTTCTCGGTGATCTTCTGGATGGCGCCGGTCGGACAGACCTGGCCGCAGAGGACGCACGAGTGCTCGCAGTAGCCGATGCGCGCGATGAGGATGGGCGTCCAGAGGCCCTCGATGCCGGCCTCGAACATCGCCGGGTGCAGGGCGTTGTTCGGGCAGACCTTCATGCACTCGGCGCAGCGGATGCAGCGCTCGAGGAACGCGCGCTCCTCGACGGACCCCGGCGGCCGGATCACGCGCGAGTGGTAGTTGACGTCGAGCGAGTCCGCGATGCGCGCCGCCGGGATGAACGCGGCGCCCGCGGCGGCGCTGGCGAGGAACGTGCGCCGCTGCAGGTCCGGCTTGCCGATGCGGCTCTTCCAGTTCGGCAGGAAGCGGAACTTGATGACGTCCTCGGGGCAGGCGTTCTCGCAGTTGAGGCACATGTGGCACTCGTCCTGCCGCCACTTCACGCCGCCCTGCGGACTGTCCGCGCCCTGGCAGTGCACGAGGCACAGGTTGCAGTCCGTGCACTTCGCGTGGTCCTTCTCCATCCCGAAGAGCGCGAAGCGCGCGAAGACGCCGAGGAACGCGCCGAGCGGACAGAGGACGCGACACCAGAACCGCGGGATGAAGCGGTTCATGAAGAGCACGGCGATGAGCAGGCCGACGATGAGCCACGTGTGGTGGAAGTAGAACTGATGCGACTGCCACACGGTGGTCGCGAGCGCGTCCTGCGTCTTGTCCGCGACCTGCTGCACCGTGCGAACGGGCACGTCCTGCGCGGCGCCGAGCGCGCGCCCGGTGATGTACTGCACGCCCGGGATCACGCCGAGCCCGATCGCGCGGACCGCGACGCAGATCGGATCGAAGAGCCCGCCGATCGCGCTCCCCGCGAGCGACGCCGCGAGGAACGCGTACATGAGGTAGTACTTTGCGCGCTGGTAGCCGTGCGTCTTGTTCGCTTCGACGCGCGCCGCTCCCCTTCCGCGCCGCGACGGGAGGATCCAGCCGAAGAAGTGATGGAGCGTGCCGAAGGGGCAGATCCATCCGCAGAACACGCGGCCGAAGACGACCGTGAGCGCGAGCAGGCCGAGCGACCAGAGCAGGCCGCGGTAGACGTGGTGCGTCGCGCCGAGGGTCATGGCCGCGACGAACGGATCGGCCAGGAGGAACGCCTCGACCGGATACGGCAGCCGGACGGGCGTGTCCGCGCTCGCGGCGAAGCTCCCGCGGAACGCCGTCTGGAAGAGGAAGAACATGAACAGGCCGAAGAAGGTGACCTGCGAGATGCGGCGCGCCCACATCAGGATGCGGATGCTCCGCCGCGGTGGGATGCCCGAGCCGGGCAGCTTCTTCGCGACCTTCTTCTTGGGCGGCGCCTTCTTCGTCGCGACCGCGGCGCCACCCACGTCGCCGTCGGGCGATGCCTCCGCGCGCTCGCGCGGCGTCCCGAAGCCGAGCATCTCGGCGAGCTCGCGGAGCCGCCCCATCTCCGCGCGACGCATCGCGGCCTCGTCCTTCCGGCGAGGCTCGTCGTTCTTCGCAGGAACGCTCCTCGACGAGGCGCATCCGCACGAGCTGCCGCAGGCCTCTTTCTTCGAAGCGGGCGCGGCATCCGCGGCGCGAGGCGACGGCCCGAGCGACCAAGACGTGTCGACGTCGAGCGCGGGGACGACGCCGACCTCGCCCGTCTTCCACGGGATCGGCTCGACGGCCGCGTGCTCGTGCACGACCGCCTTCTCGATGGAGTCGACGTCGAGGACGACGCCGGCGTGCGGCACGACCGCCGCTCCGCGCTCCCCCGGAGCCTGGAGCCTTCCGCCCGGAGCCTGCACCGTCACACCTCCCGGACCCTGAGCTGCTCCCAGTACATCGTGCCGAGGCCGCGCTCGTGGCCCATCTGCACGTACGGCAGGTTGTCTCGGTGCTGCCCGATGAGCGTGGCGCCGTAGGCGTCCGCGGCGACCTGATCGACCGTCGCGAAGACCTGGTTCAGGACCTTCGTGTCGTCGATGTTGCCGCCCTGCGGCCCGTTGCGGACGAGCACGCGCATCGCGTCGACGATGACGAGCGTCGGACGCATGAAGGTCGCGAGGTCGGCGATCGACGTGTCGATGTTCTGGTGGAGCCGGTTGCGGCGGCCGCCGAGCACGCCGTACCAGTTCTTCATCGCCGCCGTGAACTTCGCGAGGTTGTGGTGCTTCGCGACCGGGACGTTGATGACCTTGTCGGCGTCGACGAGCGTCGTGAAGATCGGCCACTCGTCGAGGACCTCGCCCTTCAGGCGCGTCGTGCGGAAGCGATGCTCGGCCGGAAGCACGACCTCCGCGCCGAGCGCGTAGGCCTTGCGCCAGATGCCGGACCGCTGGAAGCAGCGGTTCGGGTCGTTGCACGAGCCGTCGGCGACGACGACGCGCTTCGCGCCCGCCTCGTAGGCGAGCTGCACGACGGCGCCGACGACGTCCGGGTTCGTGTTCGCCGCGTGGATCGGCATGCGGTCCCAGCCGATGTTCGGCTTCACGACGACGACGTCGCCGCGGCTGACGAAGCGCTTCATGCCGCCCATCGCGTCGACGGCGCGACGGACGAGCTGCTCGGCCGAGACCGGCTCGCCCTCCTTCGCCTTCGCGATCGCGAGCTCGGCGTGCTCGGGCGCGCTGTCGCGCAGGCGGTAGTCGCGGACCTGGCGCGCGCCCTGCCCGGCAGCGACGCCGAAGCCTCCTTTGTCCCAGACCGCGCGACCGAGGACCGCCGCCCCGCCGAGCACGCCGGCCGCGAGGCCCACGCGCTTCATCATCTCGCGGCGCGAGGGGCGTTCGAAGGCAGGCGACACCTCCTGAGCGGCGTGCGAGGTCGCGCCGGACGACGCGCTCGTCGTCTTCGAGCCCTCCGATGACGCGGCGGCCGGCGCCTTCTCCGCCTCGGAAGGCGTAGGCTTTTCCTTTCGATCCTTGCCGGCCTCGCTCATGCCATTCTCTTAGCCCGGCCGACGGGGCGCAGGCAACTCCGCGCGGCGCTTGCGGGAGTCGGCAAAACCCGACAGGTCATCGGGGGTTTCATGACGATGCCCGTCGAGCGGGCGGCGTGTGGGCCCGCCGGTGATCGGTCGAGCTGCAGCTCGCCATGCGCAACATTCCGCGCGCTTGCGGGCTCGGACGGCCGATCGGGGGCCGTGGCTTCCAGGAAAAGCCCATCGTGAGCGGAATCCGGCACACGCGTCCTTTACCCACGGCGAAAAGGCTGGCAGAACGCGCACCTCGATGGCCGACGCACGCGAGAGCCGCATTCTGTCGGGGCCGCTCGCGTGGGAAGTGGCCCGCTTCGGCACGCCGCTCGCCGTCGGGATGGCGCTCCAGACGACGTTCAACCTCGTCGACGCCTACCTGATCGCGCAGCTTCCCCCGTCGGAGGTCAGTGCGGCGGTCGGCGCCATCGGCATCTGCGATCAGGTCGCGGCCCTCGGGACGATCATCAGCTTCGGCGTCTCCACGGCGGCGGCGGCGATCATCTCGAACCGCAAGGGCGCGGGCGACCAGAAGGGCGTCCAGCAGGCCGTCTGGCAGTCGCTCCTCGTCATCGGCGCGCTCAGCGTGGTGCTCGGGGTCGTCGGCGGGCTCGGCGCCGGCTTCATCGTCTACGACCTCATCGGCGCGAAGGGCGACGTCGCGGCCATCGCCACGTCTTATCTGCGCGTCGCGCTGCTCGGCAGCTTCTCGATCTACTTCCTGCTCCAGCTCACGAACGTGCAGCGTGCGCTGGGGTCGGCGAAGACGCCGGTGGCCCTCCTCGTCGCCGGCAACATCCTCAACCTGCTGCTCGCCGTCCTCCTCATCTTCGGCGAAGGGCCCGCGCCGAGCTGGCTCGAATGGTCGACGAAGCTCGCGCGCGCGCTTCACATCCCGCGCCTCGGCATGCTCGGCGCCGCGTGGGCGTCGGTCATCGCCCGGTGCGTCGTCCTCCTGCCGAACATCATCATCCTCGCGCGCCGCTTCGACGTCTTCCCGCCGAAGGGCGAGCGCGCGCCGAGCAAGAGCGAGATCCGGGCGCTTCTCGCGATCGCCTGGCCGTCGAGCGCCCAATTCTTCCTGCGCATCTCGGCGATGCTCCTCGTCAACTCGCTCGTCGCGCGCTTCTTCACGACGACGGACGACCAGACCGCGACGACCGCGATGGGCCTCGTCTTCCGCCTCGACACGATGGCCCTCTTCGTGGCCATGGGCTGGGGGAACGCGGCGCAGACGTTCGTGGGACAGAACCTCGGCGCAGGCAACGACCAGCGGGCGCGGCGGTCCGGTTGGCTCGCCGGCGTCTACGACGTGATGACGAACGTGGCCCTCGTCGCGATCGTCTTCCGTTGGGGCGAGCCGATCCTGCGCATCTTCGACGACGAGACGCCGCCGGTGATGATCGCGCTCGACTACCTCCACGTGGTCGCGCCGTCGTACTTCGCGCTCGGGCTCGGCATCGTCCTCGGCAACGCCATGGCCGGCGCGGGCGCGACACGGACGACGTTCGCGATCGACGCGCTCGTCATCCTCGCCTTCCAGCTCCCGGTCTGCCTCGTCGTCGTCGGCGTCTTCGGCGGCTCGCTCACCGCCCTGTTCCGGTGCGTGGCGGCCACGAACGTCGTGAGCGCCCTCGCGTACGCGCTCGTCTACGCGCGAGGCTCCTGGATGCGAGCGCGCTCGCTCACGGTCGCCCGGGCGGCCGAGGGCCCGGCCGGCTGAGCCTCCCCCTGACCGACGTCGATCCCCCGCCCCTCGGCCGCTCGGCGCAAACGCTTCCCGACACCCGAGGCCGAAAAGCGCAGTAAGCTGGCGGCTCGACGTGACGGAACGCTCCCCATCTCAGGCCGAGGTCGTCGCGCTCGCGCGCAGGACCCCGCTCACCCGCGGCGCCATCGCGGATCTCGCGCGGAAGGTCCCGGCCGAGCTCGCGCGCAGGACGGTGCTCGAGACGCTCGACACGGCGGGCGCGAACGCCAGCATGGTCCTCGCGTTCGTCGCCGCCGCGGGAGGCGCGAAGCTCGACCCGCCCGTCGTCCGCACCCTCTTGCCCGAGGTTCTGTCGCTCGACCACGTCGGGCCGCTCGTCCGCGCCACGGACGGATCGGTGCTCGACGTGCTCGTGGCCTTCCTCGAGGACAAGCGCGGCGATCTCGAGCTCGAGTGCCTCGTCGCTCTCTTGGCGGCGGACGAGCTCGCGAGCGATCCCGCGTTCCCCGACGAACGCCGCGCGCCCGCCCCGCTCCTCACGAGGGCACGCTGGCTCGCGCGGCACAAGCTCACCTCCGAGGCGTCGATCCACCTCGGCGGCGCCGCCATCCGGCTGCGCGATGCCGATCTGCTCGCGCTCGCCGCGCCGCACGTCAACCGCGCGCGGAGGAACAAGAAGGTCGTCGAGGAGACGCTCGCCGCCTCGCGAAGAGGTCCGCTCGAGGCGCTCAAGGACACCGACGGCGCGCGCGTCAGCTCCGGGTTCACCGTCCGTCACGAGACGCCCGCGGTCGGACGCAACGACCCGTGCCCGTGCGGCAGCGGCAAGAAGTACAAGAAGTGCCACGCGCTCCTCGGCGGTCCGCCTTCGAGCGTGCGCGGAGAAGAGGCCGCGCCGGCGTCGGTCACGCCGCAACGGCTCGACGCGGCGACGCTCGGCCCCGATCAGGCGGCGCTGCTCCGCCGGTCGGAGCTCGCCGACCTCGAGACGGCGCGCCTCTCGACGAAGGCCTTCGTCGAAGCGTTCAAGCGCGCGGTCGACCTGCGCATGTGGGACGTCGCGGCGCGCATGGTCGACGAGGCGCGCGCCCGCAAGGACCTCGCGCCCGAGGCGACGTCGCTCGTCCTCGACGCGCTCCACGGGGCGTACGGCGCGCAAGCGCTCGAGGCGGCGGAGCGCTTCCACGCGCTCCTCCCTCCGCAGCTCGCCGAGCGCGAGGCGCTGTCGATCGAGCTGATGCGCTCGCCGCCGGACCTGCTCGCCAAGATCGAGCGCGAGGCGGAGGCCGCCCTCCGCACCGACGCCGACGGCGCCCGGGGAATGATCCTCGCGTCCGCGCTCTTGCGTTGGGTGCCGGCGCTCGGGATCTACGTCGCCCGCGGCGCGCTGCACGAGGGCCGCACGCTCGACTCGCAGGCCCTGCTCGAGCGCATCGAGGACGCGCGCGACCGCCTGCTCATCTCTCCCTTCGAGGCGTGGTGGGACGTCTACGACGCGTTCTTCGAGAGCAAGGAGGAGCGCCGCGAGCAGAAGAAGGAGGACGAGAAGCGCGAGAAGATGAAGGAGGCGCTCCGCCAGGCGCGCGCCGCCTCACGGAAGACGGCGGCCGAGCTCGAGAAGCTCCAAGCGCGGATCGCGGAGCTCGACGAGTCGCTCGCGGCCGGCCCGAAATCGAAGACGAAGCCGACGGCGACGTCCGACGCGCCCGCGCCGCAGGCGGATCTGATCGAGGAGCGACGGCGGCTCAAGGCGAAGATCGACGAGCTCCAGCGGATCATCGGCGAGGGACAGGAGGAGCGCCGCGAGCTCCGGCGACAGCTCGCCATGCTCCAAGAGCAGGACGAGGACGACGAGCCCCCGGCGGCCTCCGTGAAGCCGCAGAAGGCGGTCCGCGCCGAAGACGCCGACGCCGATCCCGAAGGGATGCACGAGGCGGGGTCGGTGGACGCGCCGCGCGGGATCCTCGTCCCGCGCTTCTCCGATCGCGCCGCGAAGGCGCTCACCGACCTCGCCGCAGACGCCGCCGAGGGCGTGCTCTCCCTCGTCTCCGCCCTCGCAGCCGGGAAGCCGAACGCGTGGGGCGGCGTGAAGCAGCTCACGAAGGTGCGCACGGTCCTCTCCGCCCGGGCGGGCATCCACCACCGCGTGCTCTTCACGGTGAAGGAGCGCGAGCTCGAGGTGCTGGAGGTGCTCCACCGGCGCGATCTCGAGCAGGTCGTCGCGCGCCTCGCCCGCGCGAGCTGACCGGGGCTCGTCGCCCGTACCCCGGCGCGAAACGAGGGGAACCGGCCGCCGGCGGCGGTCGACGCGCGGACGACCGGCCAGGGTACGGCCTCGAAATGGCGCAGAAATCGCGGCCTCGTGGCCTGGCCGACGGAAGGGCGTCTGCGTTCGTCGCCCGGCTCCCCGTCCCCTTCGGGTCGCTGCGCGCAGCGGTAGCAGACCGAGCGTGAAGTTTGGGGCAAGGTCGACTAGGCTGGGCGCCCCAGGAGGATGGCGAAGGTATCGCAGGCGGCCAAAATCGGCCTCTTCGTCGTCGTCACGGCGGGCGCGGGGTATCTCGTCTACCGCACCATCCACCGCGATGCCGGCAAAGGGGGCGGCTACGTCGTCCATGCGTACCTGAACGACGCGAGCGGCATCGCCAAGCACTCGCGCGTCACGATCGCCGGCATCCCCGTCGGCACCGTCGAGGACATCCGGCTCGAGAACGGCAAGGCGCGCATCGACGTCCGCGTGAACGGCGACGTCACCCTCCATCGGACGGCGCGCCTCGGCGTGAAGAGCGCGTCGCTGCTCGGCGAGAACGTCGTCGTGCTCACGCAGGGCGTCGGCGAGCCGAACAAGAAGGACGGCGACGAGATCGAGACGATGCCGGAGGCGGCGTCCGTCGAGGACATCAAGGCGCAGGTCGCGCGCATCGCCGAGCTCGTCGAGCGGGTCGCCCAACAGCTCGCCAACTCGATCGGCACCGACGAGGGCGGGCAGAACATGCGGGCGATCCTGCAGAACCTCGCCGACGCCACCGAGGCGATCAACCTGACGGTCCGCGAGAACCGCGTCGTCATCAAGGAGACGCTCGAGAACATCGACCGCATCACGGCCAAGGGCGGGCCCGAGCTGCAGCAGATCCTCGTCAACGTGAAGCTGATCACCGAGGACGTGAAGCAGATGCTCGCCATGCAAGGCAAGGACGGCGAGGCGGGCGAGCTGCGGCAGACCATCGAGCGCGTCAACCGCGCGTCGAAGAGCCTCGAGAGCGCGCTCGCGCACATCGACAACATCGCCGCCCGCGTCGACCGCGGCGAGGGCACCATCGGAAAGCTCACGAAGGACGAAGCCCTCGTCAACGAGGTGCAGGGCGTCGCCGAGGGCGTCAACGACTACGTCGACAGCCTCCGGCGGCTCCAGACGGTCGTCGGCCTGCGCAGCGACTACAACTTCCTCGCGAACACCATCAAGAGCTACGTCGAGCTGCGGCTCCAGCCGCGCGAGGACAAGTACTACCTCATCGAGCTGATCAACGACCCGCGCGGCAAGACGAGCTTCACGCAGACGGACGTCGACACGACGAACCCGAACGAGCCCGCGCACTACCGCACGATCACCACGACGACGACGGACGCCTTCCGTTTCTCGCTCCAGTTCGCGCGGCGCATCGGCCCCTTCACCGGACGATTCGGCATCAAGGAGTCGACCGGTGGCATCGGCCTCGACACGCACCTGCTCTCGAACCGCTTCGAGATCGTCCAGGACTTCTTCGGCTTCGGAGAGGAGATCCGCCCGCGCTACCGCCTCTGGATCGGCTACGAGTTCCTCCGCCGACTCTGGCTGATCGGCGGCATCGACCACGTGTTCTTGGCGAACCGCCGTGACTACTTCCTCGGGCTCCAGCTCCGGTTCAACGACGAGGATCTGAAGACGATCCTTCCGTTCGCAGGCGGCGCCACGTCGGCCCGCTGACGCGCGGACCGCGCACCGCGTGGCATCGCCCGCCACCTCTGCGCACGAAAGTGGCCGCCCACCGATCGCCTATCCCGATTTGGATGGTAGAGTAGCGCTCACGTCGACGAAAGGAGCGTGAGAGTTGTCGGAAGCCCCGTCTGCGAATCCATCGTCGGACGCCGAGCGCCGAACGGTCTCCGGCGAGAGACGGATCGAGCTACCCGAGCTGAAGGCGACGCGGGTGAGCGAACGATTCCAGATCCCGGAGGAGGCGATACCGACCACGCGACCTCCCGCGCCTTCGCCCCACGAGCACGGCGACGACGCGCGACGCGCGACGGAGCAAGAGGTGCCGAGCCACAAGGCGACGCGCCAGATGCCCGTGCCGGAGAGCATCAAGCAGCTCGCCGTCCCGACCCCTCCCCCTTTCGATCCGTCCGCGATCGAGATCCCGAAGGCCTCGCCGCTGCCGACGATCGCCGTGCCGTCCGCCGACGACCGCCACGACGAAAGCGACGAGGCGGCCGCGGCCGCCGTGGCGGAGGCCCCGCCCACGGCTCGGCCGCGCCGCCATCGCGAGCTCGTCGGCGCGCTCGTGCTCCTCGTGCTCCTGCTCGCCTTCACGCTGCTCGCGATCCGGCTGGTCGCGAGCGTCGTGTTCGCGTGAAGCGCGTCGCGATCAACGCGTCGTCGTGTACGCGGTGTACGTCCGGTCGAGCGGGATGCCGCCGCGATAGATGCGGATGTTCACCGACGGCCGTCCGTCGGTGAGCGCGCGGCGGATCTCCGCGAGCGTGTCCTCGTTCGCCGGCGCGCCGTCCACCGACGCGACGAGATCGCCCTCGCGGAAGTCCGCCTCGGCGAAGAGCGATCCCACGGGGACCTCGCCCAGCTTCAGCATCGGGCCGCCGAAGAGCTCCACCCGCTCGTACGAAGGCAGCACGTCGCGTGCGGCGCGCGCCGCTTCGGTGTCGAGCGCGAAGCGGTTCTTGCCGAGCGGGCGGGCGACGACGTCGAGCTTGTGACGCACGATGCGGAGCTTCACGGTGTCGCCCGGCGTCAAGACGACGTCGCCCTGTGCGGTCTCGAACGTGACGGCCTGCTCTCCGATGCGAGCGACCCGCATGCCACGGCCGACGAGCTCGCCCTCGTGATACGCGCGCGTCGACCACGTCCGCGTGTCGGCGATGATCGCCGCGGGCGGCGACGTCCCGTCGCCGAGCTCGATCCCGAAGAGCCGGTGCGGGCTCTCGGTGGCCACGTACTGGGAGACGTCGTCGATCCGACCGTCGCGCGGCTCGAGGATCTCCTCGGGAGTGACCGGCGACGCGATCGGGTCGTCGGCCGTCCGCTCGCCGACGGCGTTGGTCTGCGAGCTCGTCTGCGCACGCTCCTCCACGCTGCAGCCCGTCAGCGCGGACATGCATCCGGCGAGGAGGACCGCGCTCCAACCGATTCGAAGCTCACCGATGCTCATGGTCGTCTCTCCTCTTCCGTCGACTCAGTCGAAGCAGCTCGCGTACGCCCCGTTGCCTTCCGGTCCCTTCGCCCATGCGAGACAGGCGATCTTCCGCTGACCGTCGATGTTCGGGTGGAAGCAGTCGACGCCGTTGATGTCCTCCGCGCCGAACCGGTACGTGCCGACCGACGTGTTCTCGTAACCTTCCGCGATCGAGCCCACCCAGTCCGTGACGAACCCGACGCCGCGCGGGTTCCTCCCGTTCGCGTTCGTGGCGTACGCGTGGACCTCCTCCGCGATCACGTCGTTGTACTGGTCGATGCGTGCGCCGATCTGCGCGCGACGCGCCGGATCGCTCTCGGCCGTGACGACGCGGCAGACGCCCGCGAGCGGCCAGACTCCCCAGTGGCACCAGAGGCTCTTGTCGTGACCGGCCTGGTAGAGCCCGTCGACGCGCGGCACGCTGAGGATCTGCACGACCGACTTCGGCGGCAGGCACGCGGCGAGCTGATCCATCCCGGCGCGAAGCGCGTTCCGCCAGGTGGTGACCGAGTAGAGGTTGGCCGCCGCGTCCGCGCTGTTCGATCGCGGGCGGTTGCAGACGTCGTTGCCGCCGAGAAGCACGCGCACGCGCGTGGGCTTCTTGTCCTGGGCGCAGATGCGCGCGGCCTGCGCGGCGAAGTTGTCGTTGCCGCCGACCAGCTCCGCGCCGCTGACGGACTCCGGCTCCTGCGTGAAGCCCGGCTGCGTGGCCGCGTGACGCGAGGCCAAGGAGTTCACGCGAGCGTCGGTCCCCTGCACCCAGCTCAGGTCGGGGTGATCGCCGGGCCAGCCGTTCGCGCCGAAGCCCTGCGAGATGCTGTCTCCCGCGTTCGCCTGCTTCGACGGCGGAGCCCACACGGTCGCCGTCGCGCTGTTCACGAACAAAAAGCTCCCCATGGCGATCGCCGGGATCGCCCGTCGCACGAGCCGCATTGCTCCTCCTCCGGCTTCCGTTCGTCCGGGTCGTCCTCGTCCCGACCGACGGCGTCGAGCCGACGGCGCCGGACGACGACGCGCGACGAGTTTCTGCTCTCGAGCGGGTTTTCGCTCGGCACAGACGCGTCTCGATACGGGCGAAGACGCAGTTTTGTGGCACCCATGCGCGCTTGTGCGCGCATGCGCGCGCGGCTCGGCACAGAGGCGCCGAAGCGCTCCCGCAGCAGCGCCGACATCGTGCCCGAAGCTCCCCGTCCTCGGCCCCGCGGCCTGCGTCGCGCACGCGGGTTAAATCGACGCTGCCCGCCGACATCAGGTAGGAGCACGCTTCACACGCACTCCATGCGTACGCACGGCGCACGCGCGCGCTCGCGATCGACGACGCGTCTCGAGCACGCGACGAAGAGCGCGACGACGATCTACGGGCCGACGGGCACGAGCTTGCACGTGCCCCCGTCGCACTCGGCGGCGACCGGCGCGCACGCCCCGCAGACGACGCCGCCGGGCGTGGGGCACTGCGAGACGAGCGCGCGATAGTCCGACTCGTACTGTGCGGCGGCGCTCTTCGCGATCGCGATGTCGGGGCACCTGCACGGCGGGCAGACGTTGCCGGTGATCGCCACGACGCAGTCGTCCGACGTCGTGCAGCTCCGCGAGTACTTGCCCGCGTCGAGCGCGTCCGGCGTCCCGCCCGGCGGAGGAAGCGTGCATGACGTCTCCGTCCCCTCGGCCGCGACCACGAGCTCGCGCGGCGGAAGCCCGGTGCGGTTCTCACCGACGACCGCGACGACGTACTTGCCGGCCGCGAGCGGCGGGAGCGTGCACGTCGCTTCGGGGATCAAGCACACGGGAGGGCACACGTCCGCGCTCGGGCAGTGCCTCGCGGACATGGAGAGCGTGATCTTCGACCCGTCGACGACGACCTGGCACTCCTCGACGGTCGTCTGGCAGGAGAGGCATCCGTCCGTCGCATCCACCTCCACGGTGATCGGAACGCCCGGGCGCGCCGTGCCCGGCACGCACGCGCGGCTGCCGTCCACGGAGACGGTCGTGCAGTTGCCGCCGGACGAGGCGCCGCTCGAGCCTCCGGAGGACGTGCCCGACGAACCGCTGCTGCTGCCGCCGCTGCTGCTCGCCCCTTGGGTCGACGGGTCGATGCTGCCACCGCAAGCCGCGAACACGAAGACGACGAAGGGCGCCCACCCGATGCGCATACCGCCATTGAAGCCCCTTCGCGTCGAGCGCGTCCAGCCCACCGCGCCGAAGCATCCCGACGGCGGAGCCGTCGAATGCGCGCGCGAGGGGCGCGACAACCACGGGCGTTCGGGCTAGGTTGCGGGTCGTGGCAAACGAGGTCTGCTCTTACACGCTGGAAGGGAACATCGCGGTCGTCCGGATGGACGACGGCAAGGCCAACGCGCTCTCCGAGGCGATGATCGACGGGCTCCTCGACGCGCTCGCGCGCGCCGAGAAGGAGGCGAGCGCGATGGTGCTCGTCGGGAGGCCCGATCGCTTCTGCGCCGGCTTCGACCTGCGCGTCATGATGAGCAGCCCGGAGGCCGCCAAGGCGCTCCTCTCGCGAGGAGCGGATCTCCTCATGAAGCTCTACGGCGCTCCCCTCCCCCTCGTGATCGCGTGCACCGGGCACGCCGTCGCGGGCGGCGCGCTGGTCGTGCTGACCGGCGACGTGCGCATCGGCGCCGAGGGTCCGTACCGCATCGGGCTCAACGAGGTCTCGATCGGTCTTCCGGTCCCGATGCTCGCGATGGAGCTCGCGCGCGACCGCCTCTCCCCCACGGAGCTCACGAACGCGACGCTGGCGGCTCGCATCTACACGCCGGAGGAGGCGGTGCGTGCGGGATACCTCGACGCGGTCGTCCCCGCCGACGCCGTCCTCGCGCGCGCGAAGGAGGAGGCGACGAAGCTCGCCGGCCTCGCACGCAAGGCGTACGAGCAGACGAAGACGCGCCTGCGCGGCAAGACGATCGCGTACGTCCGCGCCGGGCTCGAACAGGACGTGAAGAGCCTCATGCTCGGCACCTGATCGAAGGCCGGCCCGTGCAGGGCTGCCCGCCCATCGTCGCGCCGGATGCGCGCTAGCACGCCGGCGGATCGAGGAGCTCGCTCGCCAGCGGCTCCGCATGGAGCGGCGGAAGGCCGAGCGCGGCGCGGACGGGGCCGAAGGAACGCCGGTGCGCGGAGCACGCGCCGAGGCGCTCGAGGGCCGCGAGGTGCTCCTTCACCGGGTAGCCCTTGTGGCGCGCGAAGCCGTAGCCGGGATACAGGGCGTCGAGCTCCGTCATGAGCGCGTCGCGGGTCGTCTTGGCGAGGATCGACGCGGCGGCGATCGACAGGCTGCGCGCGTCGCCCTTCACGATGCGCTCCTGCGGGATCGCGACGTCCTTCAGGCGGCGCGCGTCGATGAGCAGGTGCTGCGGCGCGATCGGAAGCCCCATGACGGCGCGCTTCATCGCGAGCAGTCCCGCCCAGTAGATGTTGAGCGTGTCGATCTCCTCGACGGAGGCCCAGCCGACGGCCCACGCCGCCGCGGCGGACTTGATCTCCTCCGCGAGGCGCTCGCGCTCCTTGGCGTCGAGCTTCTTCGAGTCGTCGACGTCCGCGATGCGCGTCCCCGGATGGAGGATCACCGCGGCCGCGCAGACCGGCCCCGCGAGCGGGCTCATCCCTGCCTCGTCCACACCGGCGACCCGCATCGTGCCAGCGGACCAGAGCCCTTGCTCGAACACGAGCATCTTCCGCAGGCGCTGACCTTCCGATCTGCGCGCGCGCCTGCGCTTCTCGATGGCCTCGAGGATCGCCTTCGCGCCCGGCCGCGGATCGGCGCGGAGCCGCCGTTCGAGAGCCCGCGGCAGAGGCCTGCCCTGCTCGACGTGACGCGCGCGGATGTCCGCGAGGCACAAACGAGGCTCGACCGTCGGCACGTACGGGCGACTAGAGCCGTGTGCTCCTGGGGTCAATGCCTGCGCCTGCACGTCCCGGTGCAGGAGCAACGTCCACGCCACGCCACTCGATGCGAAGGTCGCCCCTCGGCGGACGGGCTCGAAGCCTTGACTGATTTTGATGAGTATCTAAATAGGCCGACATCGAATGAGAGCGGCCGCCCTCCTCTTCTTCTCCGCCGTCTTCCTCGTCGCATGCGGCGGGAGCCCGAAGACCGACGGTGCGCCGGCGACGAGGACGACGATGACCCCGAAGCGCGCTGCCGCAGGAGAGCTGACGACGTACAAGGGCGGCGAGGCCATCGGCAAAGAGCGCTGGACGGACGACGGCGAGCGCCTCACGAGCACGCTCGAGCTCTCGGGCGCGACGGCGACGGTGACGATCGATCGCCCCGCACGGCGCGTGCGCGTCGAGTCCGGAGGCACGAGCATCGAGCGCGACGTCGCCGAAGGCATGGTCGCCCTCGAGAACGGAAGCTGGCAGGCCTACGCGGTCGCGGCCGAGTCGTTCGCGCACGCGTCCACGCCCACGCCGGTGAAGGTCCTCGTCCCGGGGCAAGGCGCCGTCGTCGACGGCACGATCCGCGTGACGCCCGCCGCAGGCGGCGCCGGGCGCGTGGTCACCGTCGAGATCGGCCCGCTCGCGGTCACGGCGGAGATCGACGCTCGAGGCCGGGTCGTTCGCGCAACGGTGCCGGCGCAGGACGTCGAAGCGCAGCTCGCGACCGATCCGCCGCCGCCGAAGAAGGCCGCGCCCGAGCCGCCGGACTTCGTCGTCGAGGAAGCGGTCGAGGTCACCGCACACGACGGCGTGGCGTTGCGCGGCTCGCTCTGGGTACCGCGCGACGCGCGCGGCCCCGTGCCCGCCGCGCTCGTCATCGCAGGCTCCGGCCCCACCGACCGCGACGGGAACGGCAAGCTCGGGCTCCGCACGGACGCGTATCGCATGCTCGCCGAGGAGCTCGCGAAGAGAGGCATCGCGACGCTCCGCTACGACAAACGCGGCGTCGGCGCGAGCTCGCGGCCCGCCGATCCTGCCGCCGCCACCATCGACGATTTCGTCTCCGACGCCGCCTCCATGCTCGGACGCCTCCGCGATCCCGCCCGCTTCTCGAAGGTGTCCGTCGTCGGCCACTCCGAGGGAGGCCTCGTCGCTCTGCTCCTCGCGCGCAAGGTCCCCGTCGACGCGCTCGTCCTCGTCGGGACGGCGGGGCGTCCGCTCCGCGCCGTGCTCCGCGAGCAGCTCTCCACGAAGGTGGACGCCGCCACGATGGCCGAGGTCGATCGCATCCTCGCGGACATCTCGGCGGGTCGGCCCGTCGAGCGCGTCCCGCCCGCCCTCGCCCCCCTCTTCTCTCCGACCGTGGCGACCTTCCTCCGCAGCGTGATCGACGTCGACCCCGCGCCGATCCTCCGCGGGCTCTCCGTGAAGACGACGGTCGTCCAAGGCGAGACGGACGCCCAGATCGGCGTCGCGGACGCGAACCTCCTCGGAAAGGCGCGCCCCGGCGTCGAGGTCGCGATCCTGCCTCGCGTCAATCACGTGCTGAAGGAAGAGGCGTCGATCGAGCTACCGCAAGCGAGCTACACGGATCCGAGCAGGCCGATCGCGCGAGCTGCCGTCGACGCGATCGCGCGCGGGATCGTGGGCCGGTAGCCGAGCCGTGCGCGCGTGCGCGCGGCCGTTCGGGCGGCGCACGGTCGCGGTCGCGAGCACCGCTCTGCTCCGATATGCTCGCGACGTGAAAGGCCGAACCCTCTTCGCTGCAGCGCTCGCCTCCGCTCTCGTCGCGTCCTCCTGCAAGAAGCCCGATCCTCCGCAGGTGACCCCGAAGGAGGCGCGCGTCGTGGCGATCGGCACGCAAGGCATCGACGTCCTCCTGAAGGTCGAGGCGACGAACCCGAACGGCATCACCCTCACCGTGCAGTCGTTCACGGGGAAGGCGAAGCTCGACGGCCGATGGGACATGGGCACCGTCACGGTCTCGAAGCCGGTCGTCTTGCCGCCACGCACGCCGACGATGATCGACGTCCCGATGACGCTGCCGTGGACCGACATGACGACGCTCGCGCAGGTCGCCGCTTCGCAGCAGCCGGTGCCCTACGTGGTCGAGGGCACGGCGAAGATCGGCGGCGAGAAGCTGAACGTGGACGTCCCGTTCACGATCCCCGGCACGATCACGCGCGAGCAGCTCATCGGCGCCGCGCTCAACTCGCTTCCGGCGATCCCCGGCCTCGTGGGCCGGCCGAAATGAAGGCGACGCGCGAGAGCGCACGCGCGTGACGCGGCGCGACGGTGAAGACCGGATCGCGCGGGATACCGCAGTAAGGACACGAACGCTCGGAAGCGCGGATGTGCCGCGCACAGCCACGACACGGAACGAGGTCGGTCATCGGCCCGAGGGTGTCACGAATCGGCGGCCATGAGGAGGCCGACGCGAGAGTCGAACACGCACCGCGTCTGCTAACCTCAGGCATGTGTCGCGTGTCCCGACACTCCTGGCGATCGCGGGCCTCCTCGGCGCCGTCGCGTGCAACGCCATCACCGGCGCCACGGACCTCGTCGAAGGAACGCAGGTAGACGCGTCCGCCGCTCCACCCTCGACGCCGGATGGTGGGGCGGGACCCGGGGACGCGGGCAGCCCTGCCGACGCGCCTGTCGAAGCGACTCCTCCCGTCCTGTCGGGCTTCGCGTGGCGCCGCCCGATCTCCCTCACCTCGGACGCGCCGGCGACCACTTCGGGGCGCGCGGTCCTCGTCGTCATCCCTTCGAGCTTCGACTACACCCATACGAAGCCCGGTGGCGACGATCTGCGCTTCCGCAGCCCCGCAGATCCGGAGGTCGATCTGCCGTACTGGATCGAGAAGTGGAACCCCGAAGGCGAGAGCTTCGTCTGGATCCGCCCGCAGGTCGTTCCCTCCGGATCGAGCGTCGTCTTCGCCTACTACGGCAACGAGAACGCCGCTCCGCAGTCGAGCTTCGAGAGCACGTTCCCGAACGCCATCGTCACCGCAGGGGACGGCAACGGCAGCTTCACGGCCAGCGAGGACATCGTGGCGGATTGGTTCGAGCTCCGCGCCGGAGACACGCTCACCCTCGCGCCACGAACCCCGCTGAAGATCACTGCCGAGCGCATCATCATCGCGGGCGTCATCGAAGGCACCGGGCGCGGCTACTCCGGCGGTCCCGCCCCGCACATGGACGGCTCGGGGCCAGGCGCGGGCCGCACCGCAGGCATGGCACACGGCGGCGGCGGCGGCGGCTACGGAGGCGCGGGCGGCCGCGGTGGCTCCGACAGGGAAGGCGCCGGCGGCCCCGGCGGCGAGGTCGTCGGCACGTCGAGCGAGGACGACATCGCGATGGGCTCGGGCGGGGCGTCGGCCCTGAGGCCCGGCGGCGACGGCGGTGGAGCGATCTCGCTCTTCGGCTGGCGGACGACCGTGACCGGAGCCATCCGCATGAACGGCGTCGACGGCCAAGGCGGAACGGGACAGAACCCGGGCGGTGGTGCGGGCGGCGGCATCTTCATCGCCTCGAGCTTCCTCGAGCTCGCCGGGGCGACGCTCGAAGCGAAGGGCGGCGCCGGCGGTCCTTGCACGAACTCCGCAGCGGACGGCGGAGGTGGAGGAGGAGGCGGGCGGATCAAGCTCCGACGCCGAGCGAACGGCGCCTACAGCGCCCCGGCCTCGGTCGCGGTCGACGGAGGAGCGCGCGGCGCAGGCTCGAGCACCACCGCGCCTGGATTCCCGGGGTCCCCCGGTACGGTCGACGTGAAGGAGAGCTCCACCGCCGCGAAGGGCGTCGAGACCTCCCTCGGCCCCGAAGAGCCTGCGGGCTGACGCGACGGATGCTCCCGCGCGCATCAGCGCAGAAGCGACGCCGTCGGAGCGCATCGCGCGCCGGCGTCTCCGCGCCCGCAGAGCGAGCCGGCATGCCAGAGGATGATCCCGCCGGCGCGCCCATCGCGTACGGCGTCGGCGCGACGGCGCGCTCGCTCCTCCGGCGTGCGCGCGTCGATCCCGAGGCCGACGCGATCTCTCGCGATTCCGAGCGCGACGATCCGTTCGACGAGGCGCGCATCGTCCTCGTCGCTCGTTCGCGCGAGGTAGCTCATGACGGCGACGCGATCGAGCAGCGATGCGATCGGCGCCAACCGCGCAATCTCGCGTGCGTCCGGCGCGACGACGGCCTCCACGCGCGCATGCGCGTTCGAAGCGCGGAGCCGTTCGCGCAGCGTCGTCACGAAGGCGACGAGCGCCGGCTCCGCGACCGCGGAGAGAGGCTCGACGTCGAGCACGACGCCGTCCAGCCCGTGTCTGCCGACGAAGGCCGCGATGCTCGCGGCGAGCTCGGCGCCGTCTTCGCCGATCGCGTCGCGGAAGCGCTCGCCCGTGCGCTCGCCGCCGACGCACACGAGCACGCTCGCGCCTCCCGCTCGCGCCGCCGCCGTCGCGCTCGCCACGCGGCGATCGTCGAGCCCGGTCGGCGTCGCGTCGGCGCGGCGTCCGACGGGCACGAGCCCGAAGAGCACGACATCGCTCACGCTCGACAGGTCGATCGAGCCCGCGGGGCGCCTCGCCATCGTCCAGCCCGGGTAGTAGAGCTCGACCCACCGCTCGGGCACGGGCTCGGCGGCGTCCACCGGGATCGCAGGCGCAGGGAGCGTCGCCGATGCCGTCGGGGCGCCCGCCTCGAGCTCGATCGGAGACGGAGAAGCCGACGCAGGCGTCTCGTGCTCACGAGGTCGAGGCGACGACGGGCGGCAGCTCACGAGCATCGGGCCGAGCAGCAGCGAGCACGCGACGATCGAGCGCCAGCAGGCGAGGGCCATCCCTCGACGCGCATAGCACGCATCGGCTCCCGAGCGTGCGCGCGTGGCGTGAGGTTTGCTCGCGTGCGTCACGGAAGCACGCGCGCTCCGGTGGAACATGAGCATCCCCGCCTCCCCTCCTTTCGGCCTCGAGACCCTCGGTCAGCTCCACGGTCCGCTCGTCGAGCCCGACGAACGCCGCCGTACGAACGATCTGCTCCCCGCCATCGGCGGCCTGCTCCTCGGGCTCGCCGCAGGGCATCGCTCGATGATGCCGCTCGCCGCGCTCGCGCTCGGATCGCCCGACGGACGTCGATCGATCCGAGCGCTCACGACGGCGCTCGCCGTCGGCGAGCTCGTCGCCGACAAGCTCCCGTTCGTCCCCGATCGGACGCGCGCGTTGCCCGCGCTCGTCCGCGCGCTGTCGGGCGCGACCGCGGGCGGCCTCGCGGCGCGCCGAGCGGGACGCTCTTCGTTCGCGGGCATGCTCTCGGGCGCGGCCGGCGCGATCGCGACGACGTGGCTCGGGTTGCGTCTTCGTCGCGCGGCCGAGTCCGTGATCCCGCCGCCGGTCGCGGCATCCATCGAGGACGTCTGCGCGACGGCCTTGGCGCTGGGCGGCGCCTCGCTCGCGGGCGCTCCGATCCGCAAGAGCGGCTGCGCGTGAGACGTCAGCGCCCGTGCACCGCCGCGGCGCGCCGGGCGCGCTCGACGATCTCGTGGCGGAGCGCGATCGGCTCGATCACCTCGACCTCGTCGCCGTACGCGAGGAGCAATCGTCGCGTCGCGGGCGAGTCCTCGACCACGGCGCACGCGCGCGCGAAGAGCGGGTCGTCGTCGTCGTCCCATCGGCGCAAGAGCCGGGCGCCGATCCGGTCGAGCACGAGCCCGAGCGAGGACTTCCGAAGCCGGAGCGTGACGTCGAGCGAGCGCGCGCCCGTACGGACGGGCGCAGGGACCCACAGGCCGAAGCTCGCGTCCTCGGACCATCGCCACCCGTACGGCTTCGCGCGCTCGTCGACGGCGATCGGGAACACCTCGGCGAGCTCGACGAGGTCGCGCTGGATCGTGCGCCGGTGCACGTCGATCCCGCGCTCGCGCAGGCGTGTCTCGATGGCCCCCGTGTCGATGCGCCGGGGCGGCCGCGGCAGCATCGTGAGCACCAACCACTGACGAAGGATCGTGTCTCCCACGCGACACGACGTACGTTGTCGCGTTCGCCGAACCGGGTCCCGTGATTGGACGTGACTGGTTGCCCGTTCAGTCCCGCCTCACGCCTTGCCCGCGGGACGCGAGTGGAGCTCGAACGCGCGCCGAGCGCGCTCGGCGATCTCGCGGCGCAGCTCGAGCGGCGAGAGCACCTCGACTTCGTCGGCGTGGCCCAGGAGAAGGCGCCGTGTCACGCCCGTGTCCTCCACCTCGACGAGGGCCGTGACGAACGGGACCTCGCCCGGACCGTCGCTCTCCACGAGCCGCGGGTTCCGCGCGCGGAGGAGATCGAGGAAGGCCGACAGCGACCGCTTGCGCACGCGGAGCGACACGTCGATCGAGGCCGCGCTGGGCGCGCGGTGCGGAGCGGGCAGGTAGAGACCGAGCTCCGCGTCGTCGGACCATGCCCAGCCGTAGGGCCGCGCGCGCTCGTCCGCGACGATGGGAAAGATCTCCGCCAGCTCGAGGAGGTCGCGCTGGATGGTGCGCCGGTGGACCTCGATCCCGCGCTCTCTCAGCTTCGCCGAGATGGCGGCGGTGTCGATCCGACGAGGCGGCCTCGGCAGCATCGCGAGAAGCATCCACTGGCGCAGGATCGTCGCTCCCATTCCGAGTGCGTTACGTGGGGGCGCCGGCGGCGCGCGAGGGAGGATCTCTCGCACAGTCGTGCGACAGCGCGCGTCGCACGAACGCCGAGGGAAGCCCGCCGGCATCGCTCGGTAACGGCCGGCGCCGGCGTGGCGTTCAGCGTTGGAGGAGATGATCCGGACTCCGCGAGGAGACAGGGGTGGGGCTCCGTTGGACCAGGGCCCGCGACGAGCCCCCTCGCGGGAGACCCGCCGAACGACGCACAGACCGGCCGTCCTCCATGGTCGGCGACGATCCATGCGGCACGGCGTCCATGCTTCATCGCATGAACATGCGAGGACGACGGCCCGCAATTTCGGCCGCCTCGGGGCGGACTGCGCAGCGGCTCGCGCATCCGCGGAAGCCTACATCTCGGCACACCGGTTGCTCTCTGCCCCGGCATGCGTTCACGAAGCCGACTCGCCGCGCGGAGCCTGCGCATTTCGTGCATGGCGCTGCTCGTACCGGTGCTGGCCGCTGCAGGCGCGCTCGTCACGAAGAAGAACGCCCACGCGGAGGACGCCACCGCGGACATCGCGGAGCAGAACGAGCGCTGCGCCGTGCGCCTCTCGATGGCCCTCCTCGGCGAGAGCCCGGACGAGGCGCTGCTCGCGTCGAGCAACCCGCAGTCGGCCGTGGACGAGATGGTCGCGACCCCCGCGTTCGCCGAGCGCTTCGCGCGCTTCATCAACTCGGAGCTGAGCGGGACGCCGAGCGACTCGCCGGCCAACGATCCGGTCTACTTCCTCGCCCACCACGTCCTCACGCAGAACAAGCCGTGGTCCGACCTCTTCCGCGGCCCGTACTCGCTCACGCCCACGGACAGCGGCATGGAGATCGGTCACGATCCCGAGGGCGTCGGCTACTTCCGCTCGACGGTCTGGCGGAAGAAGTTCGCCGGCAACGACGAGGGCGGCGCGATGATCGTCGCCGCGTTCCGCATCATCCAGAACACGACCGGGCTCGAGCTGAACGCGTCGGTCGACGCCCCCGACCAGGACCGCAGCGCCGACGGACGCAAGGCCGGCGCGTGCAGGGGCTGCCACTACGACTCGTGGTTCGCGCTCGACCTCGCCGCGGCGCTGCTGCCGAAGCGCGAAGGCACCGGCGACGACATCAAGTTCATTCCGCCGACGGCGGGCCCGCAGAAGCTCCTCGGCAAGACGATCGCGGACGACAAGGAGCTCGTCGAGACGCTCGTCGCTTCGGAGGCGTTCGCCTTCAACCAGTGCCGCCGCGTCTTCAAGTTCCTCTACGGCCGCCCCGAGAACCAGTGCGAGGCCAAGGTCTTCGACGCGTGCGTCGACACGTTGAACGAGACGCAGGACATCAAGAAGGCCGTCGCGACGGTCGCGAAGGACCCGTCGTTCTGTGCGAACTGAGAGGCGAACGATGAACGCGAAGCACCTCTTCATCCTCGCCGTCCTCGCCGCCGCCGGCTCCACCGCGTGCATCGAGCCGAGCGACGAGCTCCTGGGCGGTCCGCGCCGAGGCAACGGACAGGAGAACGGCGGCGCCGCCGCCGAGCTCCAGTGCACCGAAGCTCCCACGGGCCGCTCGTACACGCTCTTCGACGGGACGAAGCTCGAGGCGTCGCGCGAGAACGAGGCCGCCGGCGTGAACCGCGCCCGCATCAAGCCGTTCGCGTCGCTCGAGCGCGAGTTCAAGCGCGTGCTCGGCGTCGTGCCGCCTTCGCTGAAGGACGCCTCGGGCTCTTTCGACGTGCCGCCCGCTCGCTGGTTCGGCGAGCCGCAGTACTCGGGCGTCTCGCTCCACGCCGTGGCGTCGATCGCGTACGAAGGTTGCCTCGCGTACACGAAGGCGAACGACGCGTTCGCGCAGCCGCCCACCGAGGAGTCCGCGCGTACGGAGTGCACCAAGCTGATGCGCAAGGCGTGGAGCCGCTCGCCGTCGCCGGAAGAGATCGACGCCTGCGCGGAGCTCGCCGCGAAGACCCTGGCCGACGAGCAGGACGTGCGCCGCCGCTGGGCGTACGCCTGCGCCTCCGTCCTGTCGTCCTCCCAGTTTCTGACCTTCTGAAGGATCGAAGACCATGCCCCAGCTCTCGCGACGTGGACTGATCAAGGGTGCTCTCGGCATCGGTGCGGCGGCCGCCGGCGCGCGGCTCATGGGTCCGCTGGTCGGGACGGCGTCGGCCGCCGAGGAGACCTCGCACTTCGTGCACATCTTCTTCCACGGCGGGATCAACGCGCTCTTCACCGGGTGCGCGCAGCAGCTCCGCGGCAAGTTCTCGGTCACCGACTCGAACATGGTCGCGGTCGGCAACGGCGTGCACACGGACAAGGACACGTTCGGGACGTTCCCGAAGTTCGCGCTCGATCACTGGGCGGCGATCGGCCTCCGTCACGGCGACGCGAACCACACGGTGCCGGAGAACCGGAACGGCGGCGGCGAGATGGCGATCGTCCGCAACGGCCAGAACTGCTACCTCGCGGAGCTCGCCGCGGCGATGGGCGGCAACTCCGCCTTCAAGGCCGTCCTCTTCGGGCGCCGCTCGCAGGACTACGGCGTCTTCCAGCAGTGGCCGGCGGTGAACGGCGTCACGCTGCAGCGCGTGTCCAACCTCCGCGACGCGCTCGCCGCGGTCGGCGCCGACACGCCGAACCCGGACGCGCCCGACCGCGTCAAGCTCGCGTCGACGCTCGACGTCGCACAGGCGATCTCCTCGCGTCAGCTCTCCAGGAACCCGTCGCGCCTCGCGTCGCTCGCGGCCTCGTACGACGCGGCGGTCGATTCGCTCCGGCAGCCCCTCCCTCCGCCCGTCACGTTCGAGGAGGTCGACGAGGCCTACGGCCTCGGCGGGCGCAGCGCGATCGTCCCCGGCGGCGCGACCTCGTTCGCGGCGCAGCTCGCGGGCGCGGAGATCATGATCCGCGCCGCCAACGCGAACGTCATCCACGTCACCGACTTCGAGCCGATGTGGGACTTCGACGCGAACGTCAACGGCCCGCGCTCGCGCGATCGCTTCAAGGGCGTCGGTACCTACAGCCGCCTCGCGCCGATCCGCACGTTCCTCGAGCGCATGCTGAACTTCCCGGGCAAGAACGTCGTCGTCGCGATCTCGGGCGAGTTCGTCCGCGAGCCGACCGGTCACGGCCACGGCGCCGGCGTCGTCGCCGCGGTCTTCGGCAAGTACGTCAAGCAGGGCCTGTCCTTCCCCTGCGACGGGAACGCGCGGTTCTCGCCGAACACGCCGGGAGCGAAGGGCTTCTGGGCGGGCATCGCCGCCGCGCTCCGGGTCAAGGGCCAGCCGTTCGGCCCGAACCCGCACGCGCTGCTCGGCTGAACGCGCCCATCGACGATCCGGAACGGCTCGACGCTCGAGCCTCCGCACGGTCACGGGCGCTGGCACATGAGGTTCTTGCACTCGAGGCCGGGACAGCAGGGGACCGCCCCCACGGGATCGCAGACGGCGCCCTCTTGACGGCAGAGGAGATCGCACCGCCCACCGCTGCACTTGCCTTTGCAGCAGTCCTCGTTCGACTCGCACGGCGCGCCGATGTCCACGCAGATTCGGCAGCCGGCGTCCGTGCAGCGCTGCTCGGGCGAGCAGGGCGGGTCGCACTGCGGCTCGTCGGCAGGCGCCTCCACGTCGATCGAGGCCTCGACGCCCGCCTCCGGCTCCGGAGCGCTCGCCTCTTCGGCCTCCGCGTCGCGTCCGACGTCCTCGGGCGGCGGGTCGTCGGACGTCGTCAGCAGGACACCGCAGGCGCTCGCCGCCGCGAGGAGCAGGACGAGCACGAGACCGGATCGCGACCGCATCTATCGGAATAGTACCGCAGCTCGCTCCCGCGGCCGACGCCGGCCGTCACCCGCTCGGACGACACGCGCCCGAAATGCCTCGCGTTCTTCGCCCGAGTCGAAGACGTTCGGCAACCGACCGTGCATCGGTTAGGCTGCCGGCTCGTCAAAAAGCCATGCGCCGCCGCCGCCCCATTGCCGTCCTCGCGCTCGCCGCCGTGGCCACGTTCGTGGCCGTCGCCGCGACCGCCGCGCCCCCGAAGTCCCCGGCGCCCGTAGTGCCCGAGATCTACCCGACGCAGTCGCCGCCGAAGGTCGACAAGCGACCGGAGGTCTGGGGCCTCCCGCCGACGGCGAAGCCCGCCACGAACATCACCGTCAGCCCTGCCGGCGTCACGCCCGCTCCTGGAGAGGATCTCTCGAAGCCGTTCGTCCGCCGTACGTTCCGAGGCAATGGGAAGTGCTGGGTCGGCAAGGAGTGCATCCTGATCGGACGCCGGTTCGGAGATCCCAGCAAGGCGACGGCCAAGAAGCCGTTCGGCTACAGGATCGACGTCACGCCAATCAAGGGCGGCCCGGCCGAACCGCTCAAGACGTCGGTCTGGCGGGAAGACCTCATCATCTTCAAGGTCGGGTCGAAGCCGGGCAAGTACTCGCTCGCCATCCGCGACGCCAGCGGGCGTCAGCTCTCCAACCCGTACATCGTGGAGTTCGTCGAGTGGCGCAACGTCCCGGACGCGGACGGCGACGGCGAGCGGTCGATCGAGCACGGAGGGTTCGACTGCGACGACCTCGATCCTCTCGTGCATCCCGGCGCGACCGAGCGCGTCGACGACGAGTAGGACTTCGACTGCAACCCGGACACGATTCCGGTCCGCGACGCGGACTCGGACGGCGAGCCGGACGCGCTCACGTGCACGATCAACGTCGTCGGCACTGGGAAGGATCGCCAGCTCGAGTGGACGTGCGGCACCGACTGCGACGACAGGAACAGCTCGATCCACAACGGCTCGATGCGGTGCGACAGCCGCTCGCCGAGCGCCATCTTCGTCTGCCGCGGCAAGAGGAAGTCGCGCGTGGATCCGCGCACGCCGGTCACCGGCATCTGGGAGCCGTACGACTGCAAGAGCTTCGGCCAGAGCACCTGCGCGCCCCAACCGAACGGGACAGGTCTCTGCCGGTAGGCGGCTCGTCCGACGGCGCACGCGTCCGAGGGCGCACGCGTCCGACGGCGCGCGCGTCCGGTATTCTCTCGTCCGATGCCTTCGGTCCACGTCGATCCCAGCAAGGTCCACGAGTTCCCGGACGAACAGAGCTTCTACGAGTGGCTCCGCGCCAACTGGGACAAGGAGCAGGAGGTCTGGATCAAGATCCACAAGGCGCGCTCGGGGCTGCCGTCGATCACGCCCGCCCAGGCCATCGACGCGGCGCTGTGCTGGGGTTGGATCGACGGCATCCGCAAGGGCTTCGACGAGAAGAGCTTCCTCCAGCGCTACACCCCGCGGAAGAAGAACAGCACCTGGAGCAAGATCAACATCGCCAACGTCGAGCGGCTGAGCAAGGCCGGACGGATGCAGCCTCCCGGGCTCGCGCACGTGGAGGCCGCGAAGGCGGACGGTCGCTGGGACAAGGCGTACCGCATCGCGGACAACGAGACGCCCGCGGATCTACTCGCCGCAATCCGCGCCAACGCGAAAGCGCTCGCGACCTACCAGACGCTCACGTCCCAGAACCGGTTCGCGCTGACCTTCCGCACGCTCCGGATGCAGACCGACGCTGGTCGGAAGAAGAAGATAGCGGAGCTCGTCGCCATGCTCGCGAAGGGCAAGACGATCTATCCCAACGGCAAGGGCGGAGGCGGCAAAGGCGCAGGCAGCAAGAGCGCCGGCGCGAAGAGCACGCCGGCCCGAGGCACTCGAGCGTCCCGCTCCACCGAGCCCGCGCGCGCTACGCGCGCTACGAAGGCCGCCCGTGCTCCGGCGGCTCGAGGCCGCGCCCGAGGTGCACGCGCTCGCTGAGCCGCCGGTCGGCCCTCGGCCCGCCCCCTCTCCATAGAGGACCGAATCGAGCAGGATGCGCACCCGCGCACCGCACCCACACGCGCCCGTGACGCCGTCGATCCTCGTCCGAATCTCGCCACCACACGTGGTGCAACGAGCGATCCAGAAGCACTCCCCGCCCACGCGGACGATCCGGATGGGCCGCACACCTCTCTCCATGACGGGCGGCGCGTCGGCCGTCGCCGCGAGAAGTTGCGCGATTTCTACCGCGGCACGACCACCCAGCCCGTGGTCCCACCGGAGAACGGCGGCGGAGGCGGATCCTCGCGCGTGAGCGCGTAGGTCAGGAGCGACCCGCTCGCCACGACGCCGGCGATGGCGCCCCAGAACCACCATCGCTTCGTGATCGGGATGCGTTCCTTCGGCAGCTTCGCGGGGACGTCGAGCTCCTGCCCGGGCTGGAGGGCGAGCTTCGTCGAGAAGGTCTCGAAGCCTGCCTTGCGCACGACGAGCTCGTAGGAGCCCGCGGGCCGCGACACCTGCACGGGCGCGAAGCCGACGTCGGCGCCGTTGATCGTGACGATGGCTTCGGGGACGTCGGCGCTCACGCGGACCGTCGCCGGCAGCTTCGCGAGCTGGATGTCGAGCGTGTCTTTTTGCCCCGGCGTGTACGTCTTCGTCAGCGACACGTCGCTGTAGCCCTTCGCGACGACGCGGAAGACGTGCGTGCCGGGATCGACCACGATCGTGAACTTCGGGCCCGGCACACGCTCGGGAGCGCCCGGCTTGGCGATGCCCGCCGCGAAGCGCGGCTCGCCTTCTCCGTCGTCGTCGAGCTTCTGGAGAGGCCGGCCGTCGACGGCGAGCAGGGCGTCCGCCGGCTCCGCCTTCACCTCGAGCCGAACCAGCGAGGCGTCGATCTCCGCGATGAACGCGCGCGCGTCCTCGACGCGGCTCTGCGGGAACTGCGCTTTGTCCTTCCCTTCTTCGAGGGCTTCGGCGAACAGACGGCGCGCGCGCAGCAGGTTCCCGAGCGCGCGCTCGCAGACGCCGAGGTTGTAGGTCGTCAGCGGATGGGGATGGAGCTCCCGCGATCGCTCGAACGCCGCGAGGGCGAGCGCCCATTGGGCCGTCTTCGCGAGCTCGTTGCCGCGGACGTACTCCTTTCGAGCCTCGACGATCTTCGGATCCTCCGGCTCCGCCGCGCGCGAGGCGGACGAGAGCGACATCGTCGTGAGGAGCGCTCCGAGCAGGAGCAAGAGGCGCTGGAAGTCGGTGAGCATGCGTATCCTCAGAACGGGACCTTCTCCTCGAGCAGTCCTGTCCCCGTCGGCGTCGGCTTGGCAGGACCGGGTTGCGCGGGCGCGGAAGCGTCGGGGGTCGAGTGAGCCTTCGCGCTCGCAGGAGCAGACGCGGGCGCGGAGGGCGCGGGCGTCGCGCTGGCCGTCGCCTCGCCCAGCGACGCCGACGCCGTGAGAGCAGCAGACGAAGTCGGAGCAACGGACGACGACGCAGCCGCGGACTCCGACTCCGGTCCCGATGCCGAGGCGTCTTCGGCCGCCGCCTCTCGACCGTCCGCTTCGGCGCTCGCGGTGCTCGCCAGCGTTGGCGCCTCCGGAGGCTGCTCGTGCGCGCCGCCGGCGAGGCGGGACTTCAGCCACGTGAAGGCGAACGCGCCGCCACCGACGAAGACGACGAGACCGACGACGGCGACCACCGCGGCGAGGGCGCGCGCATTCGGTGGAGCGCTCGAGTCGTGCTTGCCCGGCGGCACGGACCCGCCCGGCGCGCCGGGCGCCTTCCCGGTGGCCTGGGTCCTCGAGATCGCCATCGCCGTCACCGGCGCGAGCGGTTGCATGGTCTGCTGCTGGAACGACGGCGGCTTGTTGCTGGACCGCAGGTCCGAGTCGCCGTGTCGTGCGAGCACGGCGTGGATCTCGTCGAGCGTCGGGCGTCCGGCGCGCTCGCGCGAGAGCATGCGATCGACGAGCGACGCGAGGTCCGGCGGCACGTGGGGCGCGACCGTCGCGAGCGGAGGGATGCCGACGACGGTGACCGTCTTGATGATCTGGCCGAGGTTGTCGGCCTCCGTCGGCAGCACGCCGCTCAGGCACTGGTAGAAGATGATCCCGAGCGCCCAGATGTCGCTCCGGCCGTCGACGTCCTTCTCGCCGAAGAGCTGCTCCGGGGACATGTAGTACGGCGTCCCGAGCATCGAGCCGGTCTTCGTGAGCTGACCACCGCTCTGATCGGTCGCGTTGATCTTCGCGATGCCGAAGTCGAGGACCTTCACGTCCTCGGCGCCGTCGGGCCCGCGGGCGAGGAACACGTTGTCGGGCTTCAGATCGCGATGGACGATCGAAGCGGCGTGCGCCGTCGCGACGGCCGCGAGCACGGGCGTCATGATCCGCACGAAGTCGGGGAGCGACAGGCGCTTCTCGCGCGCGAGCCTCGAGCCCAGGCTCTCGCCCTCGAGCAGGTCCATGACGAGCACGGGCGCACCGGTCTCGAGGGTGAGCACGTCGTGGATCGCCACCACGTTCGGGTGGCGGACCGCGCATGCCGCGCGTGCCTCGCGAAGGAAGCGCTCGACGACGCTCGGCTGCGTGACGAGCTCGTCCTTCAAGAACTTCACCGCGACGGCCTTGCCCGTGATGGTGTGCGTGGCGGCCCATACCGAGCCCATGCCGCCCTCGCCGAGGAGGCGCTCGAGTCGGAAGCGGCCCGCGATGATCTGCCCTTTCTTCAGACTGCTCACTCCGACCTCGCGCATCGAAAGCCGATCGAAGGCAGCCACGTCGAGCTCGGCGCGCTCTGCCGCCCCGGTACGCGCAACAGGCCCGGCGCGTCGCCCCACGACAGCCCGCGGATGACGAAGTTCTCCCCTTCGTCGCACCGGGGATCCTCGAGGAAGGGTTCCTCTGGCCGCCAGCATGGAGCGTCGTAGGGTGCGGCCCTGTCCGCGACCCACTCGCCGAGACCGCCGCCCATCGCCATGAGCCCGAGCGCCGTCCGGTCGCGCGGGTTCGGCTGCGCCGGCAAGCCCGCGGGCACGGTCTCCTTCCCCGGGAGCGAGCGACAGAGGCTCGACCCCGGGAAGACCCCCAAGGAGTCTGCGAGACCGACGTCGGCGTACGTGCATGGATCGCCGTCGTGTCCCCATGGACGCAACGTCTCTTCCTCGAGGTTGCCCGCCGCCCACTCCCACTCGGCCTCCGTCGGCAGCCGCTTGCCGAGGGCCGTGCACACCTTCGCCGCGAAGGCGTGATCCACGCAGTTGAGCGGCAGGTCGTCGTTCTCCTTCGAGCTCTTGCCGATCCACGTGCAGAACGAAGCGATGGAGCTCCGCTCGGAGGAGCGCATGATCGGCTCCTCGTCCAGGACGCCGCGCCTCACGAGATCGCGGACCGTGCCGACCTTCATCTCTTCACGATCGAGCGCGAACGGCGCCACGGTGACCAATCGCTCCGGCGCGCTCTCCATGGCGCCGACGTTGCCGGCGACCGAGTCGCCCAGGACGAAGAAGCCGCCGGGCACGCAGACCATGTCCTCCTCGACCGGTAGCTCGCAGGGCCTTCGGACGGCGCTCGACCAGGTGCCGGGCGCCATCTCCGCCGGAGGCATGCCCGTGGGCAGGACGCGCTCGTCGACGAGCTCTCGAGACGCGTCGGCGCACGACGTTCGAGAGGTCACGTCCGCGACGACACCGACGCAGTCCATGGGGAGGAGGAACGTGACGTGCGTGTTGCCGCGCGCGGCCGGCAGCTTCGCGACCCGATCGATCGTCGTCGCGATCGGGGGCATCCCATCGGCTGCCACGCGTGCCGCTCGATAGAGGCGCACCCTCACGCGAGGCGCGATCCCCGACGGGGGAACGGCCACTCCGAACGAGATGGGCCAGCTCGCGGCATCGACCGGGAGCCCGAGCAGTCGCCGGCAGTCGTCGCACGCGAGGTTCCCGTCGTCGTTCAGGACCTCCACGAGCGCTCGGTCCACGAACGTCGGGACGGGCGCGTCCGTCGTGATCCACACCGTCCACTGATCGCGCTCGTCGACGCTGCCGCCACAGCCGGCGCCGCTCGCGCCGATCCCGGCGGCGAGCGCGGCCACGTGGACGGCGATCGTCATCGACCTGAGATGCATCGTCCTCCCGCGCAGACGCATCGAGACCTCGTCATCCCGCGTAGACGCATCGGAACCCCGCGATCGTGGACGGCATCGGGACGAACGACCGGATCCCTCCGGCCGCGACGATCTTGCCCGCGCTCCAATCGCCGCCACGAGCAGCGCCGTAACGCAGGTCCGGAGACTTGCAGATCGGATCGAGACGGAGACCCGGTCCCGTCCAGCAGGGATCGGCGTAGGAGACGCCTCCGTCGCGCGTCACCTCCCGCAGACTGCCCCCGAGATCGAGGATCCCGTCGATGGACACGTCCACGACGGGACATCCCTCGACGTGCGATCCGACGGGCTCGACGCCGGAGGCCGGGCCGCACTCCACCTCCACGTCCGGAAAGGACGCCCTCGAGATGCTCGCGGTGCAGCACTGCGGGCGGTCGTGTCCCCACGGGAAGAGCCATCCGCGCCCACGCCCGCGCGCCGCGTGCTCCCACTGAGCCTCGGTCGGGAGCTGACCGCCCTCCGCCTCGCACGCCCGCTGCGCGGCCTCGTAGGAGATGCAGTTCAGCGGCAGATCGTCGTTGCTCGCGTCGTCCGGACCGAGCCACGTGCAGAACTCCAGGCCGGAGCCGCTGGCGCCGCGCGCCCGAGGGACCTCCGTCACCGCGCCGCGTGCGAGCAGGCGCCGGTAGCGCCCCACCGTGAACTCGGTCCTGTCCATCTGGAACGGCGACACGAGGACGGGCCGCCTCGGCATCGTCGCCACCTCACCGATCACGTGCTCGAGCGCCGGATCGCCCAGGATCGACGCGCCGCCGGGGACGCATCGCGCGCCGTCGCGGATCGGAGAGGAGCACGGAGTCTCGCGAGCCTCGGGCGCCGTCCCGACGAGCGACGGCGCCTCGCCCTCGAGGATGCCCTCCGACGGCGAGCCCTCGCGGAGCTGCGCATCGATGCACGTGCGAGCCGGCGCGTCGAACGAGGCCGGCGCTCCGAAGCATGCGGTCGCGAGCACGACGCGGACCGTGCGCACCCCGCGCTCGGCCTGCTCGAGGTCGACGATCCGATCGATGAGGGCGTTCTCGGGGGGCTCGATCGTCGTGACGTCGTTCAGCACGCCGCGCGTCGCGAGCGATGCGCGGAACGCGCGAATGCGCAGACGGATGGCGCGCGACGTCCCGGGCTGGGACGCGATCCCGAACGAGATGGGCCAATCGCGCGGATCGGGCACCGTCACGTCCCGATAGTCGATGACGTCGCGATCGCCGGTGATGATGTCGACGCGGACCGTGTCGATGGCGACCGCGGGCGAGAGCCCGCTGCCCTCCACGATCTGACCGACGACGGGCGCGTCCGTGTCGACCACCACGACGAGCTGCGGACGCGGCGCGGGCTCGTGCGAGCAGGACGGTCCCGCCGCCAGGCCGAGCGCCATGGCAACGACCGCCCGGTCGGTTTGCCAGGTTCCGCGGCTTTTCACGAAATCCCCCATGCCGACGATGGCTCAACCTACCATCTTCCCGCACCTTTTCGATAAGATTGCGCGGTGTCGCGACGCTTGCCCTGGGCACGCAGCGCGTGGCTCGTCTCGAGCTTCCTCGCCACCGGCGTGCTCGCGGTAGCCGCCTGCTCGGAGGAAGAGGATCCGGTCGTCTTCTTCGCGACCGCGGACGGAGCCGCGGACGGAACGACGTCCCCCGTATCCGCGGCCGCGTGGGGCAACACACCCTGCGCGACCTGCACCCGCGAGAAGTGCCTTCGCGAGGTCACGCGCTGCCGATCGGAGCCGACGTGCGCGCGGCGCTTCGAGTGCGTGCAGGCGTGCCCGACCGCATCGAACGGCGAGCCCGATCCCGCGTGCGCCGAGGCGTGTCCGCCCGCGACCGGAAGCGCGGGCGAACGGGCGTGGAGCGACCTCGAGCACTGTCGTGAGAACGGCCCCGGCGCCCTGTGTCAGGAATGCCCGGCGAACGTCGGCAAACGTCGATCGCCGCTCTTGAACCAGTCGTGCGAGAACCCGACGTGGGACGCCGGTCCGGACGCGAGCGCCGAGCGAGAGAGCTGCCAGCGCTGCGGCGCCCAGAGGTGCTGCGAGAGCCGGGACCGATGCCGAGCAGACGAAGGCTGCCGAGCGCTCGACGACTGCGCGGCGGAGTGCCCGACGCCCGACTGCATCGACCAGTGCTACGCGGCCCACGACGCCTCCGTCGTGGGCAAGTGGAGCGAAAAGCTCAACTGCCACGCCATCCAGTGCCCATCGGAGTGCGGCGTCCCTCCCAACGCCTGCGAGGACTGCCTCACGACCCACTGCGCGAGCGAGCGGATCGAGTGCGCCGCGAACGGTGACTGTTGGCTCCTCATGAGCTGCATCGGCAAGTGCAACCTCTCGACTTCGTGCGCCGACGACTGCCGCGCGAAGCACCCGGCGGGGGAGGCGCTGCTCGACGCTCTCAACGCGTGCGCCTTCGCGAAGTGCCCGCAGTGCCTCTGAGCGCTCGCGGTGGGGGCACTGCTGCCACGCAGCTACGCGTCCGTTCAGTCACGTCCAATCGAGGAACACGCTTCGACGGAGCGACCGTGTCTTGGTCATGGCATGGACGTCCCTCCCCCTCCCTTGGCCGAGAGCTGGTCGGCCGTCTGTCGTGCGCTCGAGTCGGAGGGCCATCGCGCCATCGCCCTCAGGCAGCTTCTGACCTCGAGCGTGCGGGCCGTCGATCACCTCGCCGCGCCGCTGGTCCACTACACGTGGCACTTCGAGCTGCTCGCCATGCTCGAGAAGGTCGAGACGCTCCGGCGCGTCCTCGACGGCATCCTCTCCAGCCTGCGGCGGGGCGACTACTACGACGTCGACGCGCTCCGCTCCGCCGCGCTCGCAAAGATCGGCCGACGCTCGGACATGGCGAGGTTTCTCGCGCTCGTCCACGAGTTCACCGCGCCTCCCGACGCCGCGCGCCCGGTACGCACCGCGATCCCGCTCTTCGAGTGCCACGTCGCGGGCACGACGTTCCGCTCGCTCGACCGCGTCTTGCACGCGGACGGCTCCGTCGCCGTCGAGGCGGCGGAGGACGAGCTCGCGCCCGGCGACGAGCTCCACTTCGAGCGCGAGCCGTCGAACCGGCACGATCCCAACGCCGTCCGTGTGCTCACGACGTCGACCGGTCGCTGGCTCGGCTACGTCCCGCGCGCGAGGAGCGACGTCGTCGCGGCGCTGCTCGAGGCCGGCAAGGAGGTGGGCGGCATCGTCGAGTCCGTGCATCGCCACCGCCACGGCTGGCTGGAGGTGCGCATGACGGTGTGCCTCTTCGAGCAGACGATGCCCGCGGCGCGGATCGAGGCGAAGCTCGAAGCCTCCGAAGGCGAGCTGAAACCGACGTGAGCTCGGTCTGCCCAAGTCAGGCGACGTGGTCTGTCGCTCACGAACAGCCGCGGACGCTCATTCATCCCACCGCGCATTGACACACGACGGACGTGTGTCATGTTCGTCACCGCATCCAGAGAGGCGCGAGGGATCTGGCCCTACGACCGCCCGGCAACCGCCGAAGAAGCACGGTGCCAATGCCAGCTCCGAAAGGAGATCACGATGCCCGAGCACGAGGAAGACCGTATCACGCAGCCAGACGCTGCTCGAGCTTCTCGATGAGCGACTGCATGTGCGCGGGCGTGATGCCGAGCTGACGAGCGACCGCGAGGTTGTCACGGACGCGCTCGACGCGCGTGATCTTCCCGTCGGCGTTCACGGTCACGAAGAGCGCTGCGGTGACGGCGAGCTCCTTTCCGGCGGTCGGGACCTTCTCGCCGAATATCTCGACGTCGGAGCGCATCTTGGCGCGCATCCGCATCAACGCTGCAGCCTGGTCACCGCAAGCGACGACCTTCCGTTTCTCGATCGCGATGTCCTCGCAGGAGGACAGCCCCGCGAGCAGCACCCGCAGCGCTTCCTTGCCGACGAGGACCGGCCGAGGCATGTCCTCGACGTAGATCTCGAGGTCGTCCGCGACGGTGTCGAGGATTCGTTCCGCGTCACGTGACGCGATGGCATCGGTCCATCGCTCCAGAGCTTCCTTCGCGTCCATCTCCCAGCCCTCCGGCGCAGCAACCGCGTGCGCGGCGTCTGCGTTCGAGACGCGAGGAGCAAGGCAGGTGCCGGAGATGCCCAAGATCGAGGAGAGAGGCCGGCCGCGTCTTCTACTCGTCGGTCAGTCGACCCCGAGCTCGTCGATGCGGCGCAGGAGCTGGCTCCTCAGGTACGCAGGGTAGGCCCGGTGACGACTGCTCGAGCCCCGGACACGATGCGGTACATTCGATGGATGCGCACGCCGACACCCGCTCGCGCTCGTCGGAGCGTGACGGCACTCTCCGTCTCGACCATCACGGTCGCGCTGATCGCATGCGTCGGCGACGATCCCGTCGGGCTCGCGCCGGGCTCGCCGGTGGACTCCAGCGGCGAGTCACCCGGCACCGCCGACGGTGGGAGCGACGCGGGTGTCTCTACGGATGGAGAGACGGCGGACGCGACGGTCCCCTGCGCACCCAACGAGACGCGCTGCGGTGACGTCTGCGTGGACCTGAGCTCCTCGTCCGACCACTGCGCCCGCTGCAATCGCTCGTGCGGCGGGGCGAAATGCGAGCTCGGCGTCTGCGGAGTCGACACGTTCGCGACCGGTCTCACCGGGCTCAACGCGTTCGCTCTCGACGAGACGCACGTCTATTTCACGCTCGGCAACTTCGTACGGCGCTGCCCGAAAGCGGGGCCTTGCGCGGGCGCAGCGGTCCAGACGCTCGCCGACTTCACGGGTCAGAACGACGACGGCACCGGCGCCATCATGGTCGCGGGGAGCCGCATCATCTTCGTGGGCGCCGTCAACGGCAGCACGATACGGCTCTACAACTGTCCCGTCACGGGCTGCGACCAGCTGAAAGGATTCGCCTCGTCGAGGGCCGGCTTCGCCGACATCGCAATCGCCGGCGAACAGGTCTACTTCTACAACCCGATGTCCGGAGTCCAGTCGTCGACCTGCTCGGCGAACGGCGACTGCACGGAGACGGCGAACCGAGCCTCCAATACCTTCACCGACGCGCCGCTCGCCGCCACCGCGATCCACTACTACTTCGCGAAGAAGAACGGCTCTTCGAGGGTCGGCATTGCACGCTGCCCGGCGAGCGAGAACTCGTGCACGACCGCCGAAGACGTCGCGAGCGTGGAGAACGTCCAGAAGTTCTGGATACGCGACGACCTCCTCGTCATCTTCTGGCCTGGAGGCCAGGGGGGCGGAAGCCGCGTCGGTCGCTGCTCGCTCGAGGACTGCAAAACGATCACCGACGTCCGCCGGAGCACTCTCACGTTCACCGACGCCACGCTCGAAGGCGATCACCTCTTCTGGATCGAGGAAGGCGACCTGAAGACGTGTCCGATCACGAGCTGCGCGGCGCCCACCACCTTGGCCTCGGGGCTCAACGAGCCGCGCGATCTGCAGGTGGACGAGCAGTTCGTTTACTGGATCGAGAAGAGCGGGCCGGAGGTCTCGACGATCCGGCGCGTTGCGCGCTGACACTGCGACTTGGCGCACTACACCGCTCGCCCGCCGGTTACACGCTCGCCGAGGGTGACACACCCCGGCACAACGCAGTCAGCGCGATCAGGTTTGGTCGTGAGCGCCGCGCCGAGTTCGCGCTGAATCGGACTGCGCACGCTCGGCACGCCGGTCGCAGTGTCGTCGGGCCATGTTTCGGTTCAGCATCTTCGGTCTCAGGCGACTCCTTTTTCCTCATCGGACTTCTCGCGGTCGCGTCGGCATGCGACGGCGCGACCGAGGACGCGCGCTCGAACACGAGCAAGCCACCGAACGAAAGCGAGTCGAAGAAGAGCAGCAAGCCCGATGTCGATGAGACGGAGCCCGGCACCTGCGGCGGAGCGCTCGCCGAGCTCACCCCGGAAATGCACGCGTACGAGACCCCAAATGGAGCCGGCGCGTGCCGGACGGCGAGCTTGAACGTCGAACGAGTCGACCCTTTGAATTGCGGTGCCGAATCCACACTCCGGGTGAGCGATGCCGATCATCGAGACGAAGGGCGCTCGCATCTCGTACACGCGCACGGGGCAAGGCCCGGCGGTGCTGCTCGTCCAAGGCGTCGGGATCGTGGGCGAAGGCTGGCGCCCACAGGTCGACGGGCTCGGCGACGCCTTCACGCTCGTGTGCCCGGACAACCGTGGCATCGGGAGCAGCGTCGTGCTCGACTCCGCCCCGATCTCGGTCGAGGCGATGGCGGCCGACGCCCTGGCCGTCATGGATGCCGAGCGGCTCGAACGCTTCCACCTCGTAGGCCACTCGCTCGGCGGCGTCATCGCCCAGCACATCGCCCTCACCGCCCCCGAGCGCGTCGCGAGCCTCGCGCTCCTGTGCACGTTCGCGCGCGGCAAGCAGGGCGCGCGTCTCTCGTGGGACATCCTCGTCGCGGGCATCCGCTGCAAAGTCGGCTCGCGCCGGATGCGCCGCCGCGCGTTCCTCGAGCTCGTCATGCCGCGCGGGCACGTCGCCTCGCTCCCCGACGTCGACGCCTACGCCGGCGAGCTCGCCCCGCTCTTCGGCCACGACCTCGCCGACCAGCCGCCGATCGCGATGAAGCAGCTCCGGGCATTGTCCCGCTACGACGCGCTCGACCGCCTCGGCACCCTGAAGGTCCCGACGCTCGTCGTCTCCGCGAAGCACGACCGCATCTCGCTCCCGCCGTACGGCCGCGAGCTGGCCGGCGCGATCCCGGGCGCGCGCTACGTCGAGCTCGACGACGCCGGACACGGCGTGACGATCCATCGCCCCGACGAGATCAACCGCCTGCTCCGCGAGCACTGGACCGCGAGCGCCACGCTCGAGCGCCAGCGAGCATCATGAAACGCGCGGCATGTCGCAAGCTAGCAACGGCGTGCCCCCGCCCTTCCCTGTCAGGGTTCCCGACTGGGCGGCATCGCGGCCCGGTTGACTGGTCGCAGGCTGCGCCTCGCCATGAACGCCTTGAAGCGTCGATGGCATCGAGAACGCGGCGCGCTCCTTGTCGGAGTGGTCGAGCCACGTAAGTGACGACGTCATTCCTTGTTCCCCTCTTTCTCGTAGGCGTCGTGCTTGGACACTTCGCCACGATCGCTCAGGTTAGAAGAGCGCCTCATCCATCGTCCATCCCCTTCGACGCAAACAATGGGGAAACCGCGTTACCCCTCGAGGGGAATACGCAGAAGTTCAGCGGGCACACCGCTTCGATGCTTCCAAGCCCTTGCGACACGACGAGTCGCACCTCCGTAGCGTCGACGACGTCGCGCCTTCACCTGGCACGTCCACGCGCGTGGACACTGAACATTCGACCAGCCGCGTCTAATCAATCGAGCCGTTTCGACGTCGAGGTGGCGACACGATACGTCGCGATGAGAGCGACCAACCCGACTGCCTCGCACGCCTTTCGGCAGCCGCGATTGTGACGTCGATGAGGCTACTCAGTTTCCCCGCTTCGTGGTTTTATGGCGGATCCGACCGAATCTGATTTTCGCATGGGGGACCGAAGCGAAGTGGGTGGGACGCATGCCGCAACGGGCGCGACGGGGTCGATGAGGCCGCTCGTCGGCTGGGGGCTCGGGGGCCCATCGTTCACCATGCGCGATGCCGTTCGCGGCGCGGCGCTGGGCGAGCCGACGTGGGGCCCGCCGGCTCTTCTCCGTGATCTCGAGCTGCGCCTCGGGCTGCCCTCCTTCGAGGCGCCGGCGAGCGTCCGTGTGCCGAGCTGGGCACGACGCATCGACGCGACGCTGACGAGCGAGCCCTTCTACGCACGCTCCTTCGCCACAGACCGGATCGGCACGGCGTCGGCTCTCCTCGAGTGGCGAGACACGCTCGTCGAGGCGGGCTGGGACGGACGACCGATCGAAGGCGGAGGCGATCGCCTCGCGGCGCTCGCGCAGGTCGAGGGCGCGTTCCCCGACGAGCCGATGCCGCCGGGCACGGCCGACCGCTTGGCACAGGTCGAACGAGAGCTGCGTCGGACGACGCACGCCGTCTACGAAGAGCTCGTCCTCGTCGAGGATCGAGAGGCATGGCCCGCACGGTGGCGCAGCATCTTCGACCTCCTCGCGCGTCGAAAAACCGTCATCCGCCAGGCATCGCTCGAGCTTCCCGGCGCGCCGACCGACACGGACCTCGGGCTTCTCCAGCGCATGCTCCGGGGAGAGCGCATCGCCCAGCCGAAGGTTCGGGGGGACGGCTCGCTCCTCGTCATCCGCGGCGACACCTCCACGCAGCTCGCCGAGCTCACGGCAGCCTTCCTCACGAAACATGGTCGTGGTGCCCTCCTCGTCCGTTGCAAGGACGGCGCTCCGCTCGAGAGCGCGCTCGCTCGCTACGGGCTCGCGCGACAAGGTGATCGCCGCCCGAGCAAGTGGCGCCCGGCGATGCAAGTGTTGCCGCTCGCCATCGAGCTCGCTTTCGAGCCGCGCGATCCGTATCGCGTGCTGGAGCTCCTGACGCTCAGCGTCGGCCCCTTCCGTGGGGTCCTCGGTCGATCACTCGCAAAGGCGGTCTCGCGTCAGCCGGGCATCGGCGGACAGGAGTGGATGCGCCAGCGAGAGAACGCCGCAAGCCTATTGCGCGAGCATCACGCGCGATACCTGCAAGAGCACGAAGGAAAGGCGGAGGCCGAGGCCGCTGCCCTCGCCGATGCCTACGTGGCGTCCCGCCTCCAGCGCCTCGAAGATTGGCTCGAGAAACCGGGCGCCGATCCGGCCGGCGCACCACGCGAGCACATCCTCGCCGTCGGAGAGCGCGTGAGGGAGTGGCTCCAAAAGCGATCCGCCACGAGCGAGACGAATCTCTACGGTGCTGCCTATGCGCAGGCGCGCGCGTTCGTCGATGCCGTGCGCCACGATCCGCGCGCGACGTTCAGGCTCGAGGACGTCCGCCACCTGCTCGACGAGCTCGCCCGCGGTGCGGAAGACCACGAGTTGTCGTTCGAAGAAGCCGGTCGCATCCCGCACGTCCCCCACCCTTCCGCGATCCTCGCGCCGGCCGACATAATCGTCGCCTGGGGCTGCGTCGGTGGCGCGGAGAGCCGGCCACGACTTTCACCCTGGAACGCCGAAGAGCGTGCCGCGCTCGCGGCCGCCGGGGTCGTCCTCCAAGACCCGGCTCAGCTCCTTCGCCTCGAAGCCGCCGCGTGGCGGCGCATGGTGCTCGCCGCGCGCGAGCGGCTCGTTCTCGTCGTTCCGAGCTCGGTCGACGGCGAGGAGACTTCGGACCATCCGCTCCTCGACGAGATCGTCGCGCGACTCGGCCTCGATGGAAACGCACTTTCGACCGTCGAGCGGCACGCGAGCGCGCTGCTCGAGGCAGGCGGCGCCGGCATCGTCGACGTCACGACGCACGCTCCGCTGCCGCTGCCGGAGGGTCGCGCGGAGTGGACGCTGACTCCCGACCTCCTCGCCTCGGAGGACCTTTCGCGTGGCGCAGCCGTCACGTCGATCGAGAAGCTGGCGAGCTGTCCGCTCGCCTGGGTCCTCGAACATCGCGCGAAGCTGCGCTCCGGCGCGATCGCGAAGGTCGCGAGCGGGCCGCTCCTCAATGGGAACCTGAGCCATCGGCTCGTCGAGGAGCTTCACAAGGAGAACGCCTTCGACCTCGATATCGAGCGATTCGTCGAACGTGCCTCCGCGCTCCTCGAGCGGCTGTTCGAGACCGAGGGCGCCACCCTTCTCCTGCGAGGCGCTTCCAACGAGCGCGCCCAATTGAGACAGCAGATCGTCCGGGCGATGCGCGAGCTCCACCGCTACCTCACGGAGACAGGTTTCCGGATCGTCGCTGTCGAGGAACAAATTCAGACGACGTCCACTGGCGGAAAGATCGAAGGCCGGCTCGACGTTCGCCTGGCCGATAGCGACGGCAACCCCGCCGTCCTCGACTTGAAGTGGGGAGCCTCGACGTATCGGAAGCTGCTCGAGACCGGAAGTGCCGTCCAGCTCGCGGCCTACGCTCGTGCGCTGGCGGGCGACAATGCAAACGTCTTCCCTCCCGCCGGCTACTTCGCGATCGCGTCGAGCAGAACGCTCTCGACCGACGAGCGCATGAAGGTCCCACGTCCTATCAGGGGGCCGACGCTCGAGCACACGTGGGAGCGGGTCGAGGCGACGACGAAGGCAGTCCTCGACTGCCACGCGAAGGGCCGCGTGCTCGTGCTCGCGACGCGCCGCTCGCTCCCGCTTCTCGACGCCCTCGGAATCCCGGAAGAGGAGCAGCCCGACTACTACGCCCCGAATGAAGAGCAGGCGTGCAAGCACTGCGCATTCGACGGCATCTGCGGCAAGGCGTGGGAGGCGATCGCATGAGCGCGCAGGGCATCACGATCGTCGGCGCGAGCGCCGGCAGCGGAAAGACCTATCGACTGACCCAGGAGGTCACGAGCGCGATCGATCCCTCGTCGCCGAACCGCGTGGCCCTCGAGGGGCTGGTCGCGGTCACGTTCACGCGGCGAGCACACGCCGAGCTCGCCGGGCGCATCCGGCAGAAGCTCGTACAGAACGAGGCCTACGACGACGCGATGCGCTTGCCGCTCGCGTACATCGGAACGGTCCACGCGGCGTGCCTGCGCCTGCTCCAGGAGTTCGCGCTCGACGCCGGCGTATCTCCCAACGTGGACGTCGTCTCGGAGGACCCGACCAAGCTGCTCCAACAAGCGCTCGAGGGCACCCTTCCGCCGGATCTCCGGGATCGGCTCGATCGACTCGCCGAGAGCACCGAGCTGCGAATCGATCAGAAGGTTCATCGCGTCGACTGGCTCACGCCGGTCTTCGACATCATGGAGCTCACGCGGTCGAATCGCATCGCGCCCGAGGCGCTCCCGGCGATGGCCGAGCGCTCGGTGACCGAGCTTCTCGCGCTCCTTCCCGATCCAGTCCCGGACGGCGCCGAGCTGGAGGCCGAGCTGGCACGTCAGATGGAGCTGGCGCTCGAGTCCCTCGACCGCCTCAACGACGGCACCAAAAAGACCGCCGACGTCATCGAAGCGATCCAGAAGGCGCAACGCCTCCATGCGGACGGCGAGATGCCGTGGAGCTACTGGACGAAGCTCGCCACGCTCACGCCAGGGAGGTCGTGCGTCCCATGCGTCGAGAAGCTCCGCGCCGCCGCCGCGCGTTACGAGGTGCATCCACGCCTCCACTCGGAGCTGCGCGATCTGACCTTCGCAATCTACGAGGCGGCGCGCATCGGCCTTTCGGCGTACGCGGAGTGGAAGGAGCGGCGTCGCGTCGTCGACTACGTCGACATGCTCGATCGCGCGCTCGACCTGCTCGATCACGAGCGCGTCCGCAGCGAGCTCGCCCGCCGCCTGCAGCTCGTCGTCGTCGACGAGTTCCAGGACACGAGCCCCATCCAGCTCGCGCTCTTCGTGCGTCTGCACGCGCTCGCGAAGCGCTCGGTGTGGGTCGGCGATCGAAAGCAGTGCATCTTCGAGTACGCCGGCGCCGACCCGCTCTTGATGGACGCCGTTGCCGAGTGGGTCGAGCGGAGCGGTGGCAAGTGGGACCGACTGGGCGGCAACTACCGCTCACGGACGGCGCTCGTCGAGGCCTGCTCGGAGCTCTTCGTCGTGGCCTTGAACCGCCACGGCTTCCGTCCAGACGAAGTGTCCGTCACCCCCGAGCGTGACGCGAAGCTCGACCCCGAGAGCCGTTCGAAGCTCGAGGCGCTCCCACCGATGGGACTGTTCTGCCTCGAGACGGAGAACGCGCGCGAGGACGCCGAAGCGATCGCGGACGGCATTCGCCGCATCCTTGCCGATCCGGACGCCACGCCGGTGATCGACCGCACGACGAAGCAAGCGCGCCCGGTTCGGCCAGGCGACATCGCCGTCCTCGTCGCGACGAACGCCATGGCGGCCGAGGTCGCGGACGCGCTGCACGTGCGAGGAATGCGCGCGGCGATCGCGCGCGCCGGCCTCCTCGGCACGCCCGAGGGACGCCTGACCGACGCTGCGCTCCGCTGGCTCCACGACGACGGAGATTCCCTCGCCGCGGCGACGATCGACGCGCTGACCGGCTACGAAGGCAAGAGCCCCGACGAGTGGCTCGAGCATCGCATCCGCGCGGTCCGCACCGGCGAGCGGCACGACGAGGAGCTCTCCGGCTGGCGCCGAACGCTCGCGGCACTCAGGTCCTCGCTCGACGTGCTCTCGCCCGCAGAGGCACTCGACGGAGTCCTCGACGCGCTCGACGCCGTGCAGATGTGCGCCCGATGGCCGGACGCACCGCAGCGAGTCGCGAACCTCGACGCGCTCCGCGCCCTCGCGCGCGAGTACGAGGAGCGGTGCGAGCAGCAGCGCGAGGCCGCGACGGTCGCCGGGTTGCTGCGTTACTTCGACGACGTACGCGAGGAGCGGCTCCGTCGCGACGAGATGATCGCGTCCGACGATCAGCACGTTCCGACCGACGACGGCGCCGTCGTCGTGTGCACGTACCACAAGTCGAAGGGCCTCGAGTGGCCGGTCGTCGTTCTCGCGCAGCTCGACCGCGGCGAACGCCGCCACGCGTTCGAGGTCACACCGGAATCCGACAAGGAGGCTTTCGATCCAGACAAGCCGCTCGACGGTCGGTGGATCCGGTACTGGCCGTGGCCGTTCGGGAGCCGCGACAAGGTCCCGCTCGGCGACGCGGCGGCGCAGTCCGAAGCGGGCAAGCGCGTCGCGATGCGCGAGGAGAAGGAGCGGGCGCGTTTGCTGTACGTCGGCTTCACACGCGCGCGCGATCACCTCGTCTTCGCGGTTCGCGTCGCGAGAGGAAAAGCGAAGGCCGCATGGCTCGACGCGCTCGCAGACGCCGCCGGAGAGCCGCTGCTCAGCCTGCCCGTGTCCGCGCAAGACGGCGACGTCGCGGCCGTCGAGATTCGCAAGCTCGATGGAGCGGTCCTCGAGGTCCCGGCGCGCGTCTTCCGGTGCCGTCCTTCCGATCAGGACGGTGATGACGTCTCCGCCGCAGAGCCACGGTGGTTCGCGCGCCCTCCGGCCCCAACCGCGCAACGACCTCGCTATCGAATCACCCCTTCGGGTACGGACGCCGACTGGCCCGAGCTCACGCAAGCCGTGGCCAACGCCGCCATCGGCGCCGTCGAGCGTCTGCCGAGCGCCATCGTTCTCGACGAGAAGGGCTACGAGTACGACGTCCTGGGAAACGCCGTTCACGCGTTTCTCGCAGCAGACGTCGAGGGGCTCACGCTCGAAGACCGCGTCGAACGAGCGCGTCGGCTGCTCGCGGGCGCGGGGCTGACCGGCGTCGTCCGGCCCGAGTCCCTCGTGCGCGCTGGTGATCAGCTACGCGCCTGGGTCGACGCCAAGTGGCCCGGCGCGGTCTGGCACCGCGAGGTGCCGATCGACGCGAGCGTGCCGAGCGCCGACGGCGACAGGCGCGTGTCGGGGATCATCGATCTTCTGCTCGAGACGCCGAGCGGCTGCGTCATCGTCGATCACAAGACGTTCCCGGGTACGAGCGAAGCGGCCGTTCATGCGAAGGCGAAGGAGTTCCTCGCGCAGATGGTTGCCTACGCCACCGTGCTCGAGCGGTACCGGGCCCGGACGGTGCGCGGGGTTTACCTGCATCTGCCGGTCAGCGGCTTCATCGCCGAAGTCGCTCGCAACCAGGCATCTCGACACGAACAGTCATGACATCCACTGCGCGCTCCTTGTCCAAAGAACCCGTCGAATCGTGCGCCCCGTCGTCTTCTATGGGCAGGGGCGGAATCGATCCTTCTCGTGCTGCCCCAACCGCCGTTCGTGAGGCATCGTTGGCATGAGACTCTCGACCACGAATGACCGCGTCTTCCTCGAGCTCCCTGAGGCTTGGCTGAACGCGCCAGAGCAGGCTGCCATCGCAGAGTGGATATCGAACGTCGGCACGAGCCGTCCCATCGACGGAGGACACGTGCTCGTCGAGCTCTCGTTCGATCTCTGGCACACGTGGGCCGCGCTGCCGAGCGAAAACGCCTCCGAAGAAGAGCTCGATATTTGGACAAGCCGTCACGAGACGCTCGCACGTTTGGCGGGGCTCCGAGAACAACGTCTCGACATCGAGACCGTCGGCTACATCCAGTCACGCGACCTCGAGCTCGTATGCCGCGTCGATGGCGAGAAGGTTGCAGCCGGCGTCGATGCCCCGGTGTTGGCTCGAGAGCCAGGTGCGCGTCTCCTCCTGCCGGCGGTCTTCGAGACACTCCGACGGGCAAGCGCGGTTCGGCCCGGAATGGACCGACCTGCACAGCTCGAAGCGATCGGGAAACTGAAAATGTACGCCACGAGAGCGCGAAGGCTCCTCGCCGCCACAACGATCCCGATCACGATTTCCTTCGACGACCATCTCGATACCGCCCGCTTCGAGCACGTAGAAAAGGCCGCCCTTTTGTGGACCACGTCGGGAAGAAACAACGATCTCTACAACCTCACGGTCGAAGTTCCGGATTCCGCGAGGGGTGGTTTCAAGAAGCTGCCTATCGAGCACCTCGACTCGACCGCCCCGGTCATCTCCGTTTCGGGGAAGGAGCACATCCTCCTCAGCGAGGAGGTTGCGACAGTTGCTCGACTCGCGAAGAAAAACCGCAACAAGCTGCGGAAGCAGGTCTCCGAGGCGCTCGCAGATCCGACCAAGATTCTTCCGCCTGGATTCGCCTTCGACAACATCGACCTTTCCAGATACAGCCCGCGCGTAACCGGCTTCGAGCCGGTCATCTGTGCGGATCGACCGATAGACATCCGGCCGTCCGGCGTGGCGTGGTACGCCGATGACGGAGACGGAGCGCCGTTCCTTCGGCTCGACATCGCACAAGCCGATGGGTCTGTCGCGACGCTCGAGTTCTCGTCTCCGGAAGAAGTTCGGGAGACCATCCAGAACCTCGAAAAGGCCAGTGCCGCGCCTGGGACCGTGCTCCGAATCCACGACAAGGACGTGGCACCGACACCGCCCCTCCTCGATTGCCTACGGGAGACCCTCGATCTCTACGGTCGGCGGAAGCTCGAAGCAGAGAGAAAGTCGCAAGCGGAGACCTCCGAGGAGGAAGACGCGGCGGACGGAGCGGGCGAGACGAAGAGGAAGAAGGGCCGCCTCGCAGCGATCATCAAGGACGTCGACGAGGCAATACCGCTCACGACAGCGGGAGAAGTCGACGAAAGCGACGTGCCCTGGGCCGACCTTGCGTCCGTGCTCCGGCCCGGCATCGAGCTCAAGCCGCACCAGCGCCAAGGCGTCGCCTGGCTCTGGCACCACCGGAAAAGGGGGCGGAGCGGAGTGCTGCTGGCAGACGACATGGGCCTGGGCAAGACCCTGCAAATCGCGACCTTCCTGGCCCTCTCGCGGCTCCGCCTCGTCCCTGAGGGCGAGAAACGACTGCCCTCACTCATCGTCGCCCCCGTGATCCTGCTCGAGAACTGGCGACGCGAGCTTGCCAAGTTCTTCCAGCCCCACGTCTTCGCCGCCCTCCTCACGCTTCACGACGGCGGGTTGCGCGAGCGCGTTCGAAGCGGTGTCCTCGACGTCACGGGTCTCGATCAGTTCGACTGGGTCCTCACGAACTACGAGACTTTGGCGCGCTTCCAGCAACAGCTCCTCTCGGTCGACTTCGACACGGTGGTCCTCGACGAAGCGCAGGCCATCAAGAATCCGGACGCCCTTCGAACGCGTGCCGCGCGTGGCATAAAGCGGCGTTTCGCCATCTGCGCCACGGGAACGCCGGTCGAGAACCGCCTGCTCGACCTCTGGACGCTTTACGACTTCCTGAGCCCCGGCCAGCCGTTCGGGAGTCGTGACGATTTCGAGCGCCGCTTCGAAAACGACGTCCAGAGCGGCATCACGTCGATCCGTGCGGCTCTGAAGCTCCACACGCCATCTTCGACGCTGCTCCGACGGACGAAGGCCGATGCGCTCCGCTCGCTGCCACCCAAGGAGGAGCGAGTTCTGCCGATACCCATGACGGAGGAGCAGGTCTCCCTTGAACGGATCGTCACGAGCGATCGCAATCGATCGATCCTCGAGAAGCTGCACGACCTCCAGAAGCTCTATCAGCACCCTCGCCTTCTAAAACGTGCCGAAGGCGTCGAGCGCAGGAGGTTCTCCGCTGACGAAATCATCGCCGAGAGCCCGAAGCTCGCGAAGGTGATCCAGCTCCTCGAGGAGATCCGAGCTCTGGGAGAGAAAGCAATCGTCTTCACCCTCTGGACGGCGATGCAGGAGCTGCTCGCCCAAGTCCTCAAGGCGCGCCTCGGACTGCCTAGCGTCCCGATCATCAACGGGGAGACGAACCAACGCGGGGGCGCGCAGCGCCGAATCGACGAGCTCGAAAGCACTCCCGGGTTCGCCGTGATCGTGCTGAGCCCGCTCGCCGCCGGCACGGGTCTCACGATTACCGCCGCAAACCACGTGGTCCACTACGGCCGCTGGTGGAATCCCGCGAAGGAGGACCAAGCGACCGACCGAGCCTACCGAATTGGTCAGACGAAGCCCGTCTTCGTCCATTACCCGGTCCTCCATCACCCTGACGATCCGAACAGAGGGTTCGACGTGAAGCTTCACGCGCTCGTCGCAAAGAAGCGTGCGATGGCGCGGGACTTCCTCGACCCGCGGGACCAGGGCGAGCTCACGGAACGCGACCTCGCAGAGATGGAAGCAAGCGCATGATCCTCGAACGCTTACTAGCGCTCCTGACGGAAAAGTATTGGCTGCCTCCCATCAGCCTCGCGGTTCTCTTCGGGTTCGTACTCCTCCTGGCCTACCAAAGATCGCGCGAGCTCAAACAAAGCCTCGGCACCGCTCCGGCCGCCCTCGCCAGCTGGAATCCGGAAGAACCGCCCTTGGGGGAGAACGACGTCTGGAGGTTCGCTCGCCAGTATCTTCTCAGCCCCGAGCCGGTGACGGTCCCCGGGTGGCCGCAACCGCGCTTCCTCGTGTCGAAGAGCATCGACGACATCCTCGATGCCTACGTCGAACGACGAACCGCAACCAAGCGATTCGCCGTTGGGCCACTCGCCACAGGCGCTGCCCTCGTATGCACGTTCTTCCTGATAGCTCTGGTCCTCCAGATAGACGTTCACCATGCCATCGGGAGCACCGGAAGCACGGAGCTTGCTGGCGCAGTGCGGACGCTCGGTGTGAAGTTCTACATCTCGGCGTCCGGTATTGCTCTCAGCATTCTCTTCGCACTCTCCATACTCCAGTTCCGAAAAACTTTACACGCCGCTGCACATGAAACCGCCGTGGCGATCTCGTCACGGTTCTGCACGCCTTCGACCTTCTCGGCCGGACTGCAACTCGCACTGCTTCGAGAGGCGGAGGTCTCACGAACACGTGACGAGGACCGATGGCAGGCTCGCAACCAGCAGCACGCCGAGCTCCAGGCTGCCCTCGAGGGCATACGCGACATTCTTCAAGGTACGCGAACGGATCTCGAGAAGCTCCGAAGCATCGAGGTCAGCGTGAAGGATCTCGGCGCGGAGGTCACCGCGAAGATGCAGCAGATGCTCACCCAGGATCTTGGTGAGCAAATCCAGGGCATCCTGGCGGACGCAATGCGCCAGTTGGACGATCTCTCCGAAAAGCTCCAGGCAAAGATCCTCGAGGGCTTCTCGCAAACGGTCGAGCGACAGGTACCGCGCATCATTGAAAGCCTCGAGGCCATCCAGAGGAGCGTCGAAAGCCAGGCGCAATCTCCCGTCGAACGCCTCCTCGAGCAGCTTCAGGGCGTCGTCGCCGGTGGCTTCCGCGGCGAGTCCGCGCAGATGAGCGCCGCGCTCCGGCAATTTGCGGAGGTCGTACCGGCGCTCGCAGCGCAGCTCCGAGAGACAGCACAAAACCTCACGACGGAGATGCGCTCGCGCGCTGACGAGAACGCGCGCACGAACGAGGCGCTCATCCGACAGGTGACAGAGCTCCTCTTCAGGCTCGAAGCTCAGCAGGCGGCCACCGAGAAGCTCGTGAACGACATCGGGCAGGCTGCCTCCGCGAGCGCCGAGTCCCTCGTTCAGAGGGTCAAAGCTGAGAGCCGCGCCCTCTTCGACGACCTTCTCCGTTCCTCCCGAAACGACATCGAAGAGCTCCTCGCGCGCTTGCGCGAGGCCACGAAAGAGAGCAGCGACAGCTATTCGTCCATCGAAGCGAGTGTCGCGGCAACGAGCCGTGCGATCCTCGAAGCCCGCGACGGACTGTACGCAGCTGCACAGGCGATCCGCCAGCTGTCCGCCGACACGCACTCCGTGATTGCCGAAGCGCGACAGACGCACGAAGTGGCGCAGCAGGCGTCCCAGTCGTTCGACCGCGCCGCGAATCAACTTCGTGAAGGTGTCGAAGCAATGCGTAGCGCCGTGGAAAGCGCGCGCACGCACGCGACGGAGCAGGCAAAGCTGCTGGAAGCGCACCAGCGTCAGCTCGCAGACCTCGAGAGGATCTGGCCGCGGCTCTTCGAGACGTATGTTCAGAGCTTCGACCGGACGTCGCAGGAGCTCCTACGCAGCTGGGACGAGTTCTACAACAAGACGCGCGCCTTCTCGCAGACGGTCGGCGGCTCCCTCGCCGACGCCGCCGAGGACCTACGAGTTGCGGTCGACCGACTTGCGAACCACCAGCAGCAGGCACGTCGATGAGCCGACACCAGGAAGACGGCTTCGCCCACTCGATGACCGACCTCATGGCCGGAGTCGCCGTGACGTTCCTCCTGCTTGCCGCAATCTTCATGGTCCAGGCGAACACGCTCCGCCGAGAAGCGGAGAGGAAACGAATCGAGGCCGAACAGCAGGCGAAGGAGCTACGCGAAGAGCCGATGGCCAGAGAGGAGCTCGTGAGCCTGAGAGACGCGCTCCAAGCGCTCACTGCCCACACCTCTCAGCGAGCGCGTATCGAGCCGGATCCGCGGGACCCGCTCTTGCTCCTCGTGATCTTCGAGAGCAACGACTGGTTCGAATCGGCGCAGTGCCGCCCGAAGCAGGAGCATCTCCCGCAGATTACGCCCCTCCTCGCCGACGTTTTCCGTACGGTGTGCGACGAGCGTTATCAGCACATCGAGAGCATCATCCTCGAGGGCCACACCGATCGACGTCCGTTCTGTCCTGGACGCTTCGGTGCACGAGCCGACTGCGGGGCGATCGACTCGTGCGAAGAGGGCTCCCGAGACGAGGCAGGTTTCAAGAACAACGTTCGACTGAGCGCCGCACGCGCGCAGGAGCTTTTCTTCATCGCGCGCAAAGCGATCGAGCGTACCGGTACGAACAAAAGCGTCGTCACCTGCCTCGAGCAGAAGTTCGTCGTCTCAGGCCGTGGCCCCGTCGAGCCGCGACACGGCGGCAACTGGAAGGAGGATCAACCCGCCGAACTAGACAGCCATGACCGCCGCGTCGTCCTCAAGGTCCGATTCCGTCAGCGTCCCGTCGTGGAATCGGCCGCAGACGCAGGAGCGAGCCCGTGACGGTGCTCGGGAGAGCGCTCGACGAAATGAGAGAACGGCTCGAGCGGTCGCTCGCCGGGCTCGGCGCGGCTCACGTGGCCGTACTTCAGCGTCAGGCGAAGGTCCTCGCCTTCATCGAGGAGCAGCATCGTCGGTTCGAGATCGAACAGGAGCACCGCGAGCTGTCGTCCATGGCGGACCTTCATGAGCGCGTGATGAGCCTCGTACGTCGGGGCGACTATGCCGCCCTCACGACGCGTGAGGCGCGCATCGCAGCCCGCATGATCGGCGCTTTCGAGCCTCGCGAGCACGCTGCCCTTTTGCGCGCGCGGCCCGAGGTCGCGAGCACGTTCGTCGAGGAGTTCTTCCGGCGCTGGGATGACATGGAGACGCTCCGGAACCGTTCCAGCTTCGCCGAGCTCGTCGTGAAGCAGACACACTTACTGCCGTTCATGCAGCTCGCACCACGCGGACAGCTTGTCACGGCGGAAGGGCCACGGCTCGTCGCGTCGGCGGCCCCGCGTGCAAGCCTCGCCAACATCGCGCCCTGGCTTCGAGCACAGGGGCTCGCACCGCGCTGGGCCTTCACGGGACACGTAGTCGCCCTCGTCGTGATTTGGTCGCTCTTCGAGCGGGGATTCGACGCGGTCTGGCACGAGCTCTCTGAGCACATCGACGTGGCCGGGCTCATCCTTCCTCCTCTGACGCAAGACAACGGGCAGTGGTTCTTCACGACGCCCCCGTCGACACGATCCGGTTCGACGCCGGCACGCGCGATGGTCGTTTCCACCATCTTGCACGTGTTCTTCGAGGCGAACCGAGCCCTACCCGAGTCATTGGTAACCGGACTCCTGGACTCCGACTTCGGTGACCCGCGCGTCCCGCCGGAGTCGGCCGGGTGGCAGCGCGTCAGATCACACGCACCAACCGCGTACGCGAAGTTCCTGGAGGACCTGATCCGCGAGGACCTAACGCTGTTCTTCGATCACGCGATGCACGACGATGCGCGACGAAACTTCTGGCTGCTGTACCTCAAGGCGATCCGTCGTACCGTCTGCGTGCTCGCTCCCGCGACTTACGACATGTTGACCCGGCAGCTCGGCGGTGCTCAAGGCGAGCTTCGCGCGGCACTCACGCGAGTTCGCAAGTTCGCGGGCACGGCGTCGGTGAACGCCTTCTGCCTCTACTTCGACCACCTCGTTGTCGTCGAGTTCTCGCAGAAGCCGAACGCCGCCTATCTGTACCGACGCTCCGATTTCGACCGGCGCATCGAACCGCGGCTAGCCAACAACACGATCGGTACCGAGAAAGACCTGAAGCTTGGGAAACCTCTCGACAAGATCACCCATCACGTGAACTGGGAGCGACGGGCACACGCGATCCTCCACGAGCATGGCGTTCAGCGATGGCCGCAGATGTAACGGGCCGCCCCTCTTCCCGGATCTCCCTCTTCCCCGTACTCTCGGGCACCAGAGTTCCCGAGCCGTAACTGGGTAACGGCGCTCCGCCGCCGTTTTCTCGGCCGAAGCAGGCCCGGACGACGGTCAGGACTGGTTGCGATTTTCCCGGAGCGCCGCCCAGAGCGG
>Ga0207864_1000124_pt1 | contig 124171 bp, 98 predicted proteins | sample HigsolmetaAR202D_FD_184834 | JGI IMG/M metagenome (GOLD analysis project Ga0207864, IMG submission 184834) | Ionic liquid and high solid enriched microbial communities from the Joint BioEnergy Institute, USA - AR20-2-D (SPAdes) (version 2) ...
CTCCGCTCCCAAGTGGATGGCCGAGCTGAACGGATTCGCCTCGCGCATCGCACCGTCGCCGTAGTACTCGCGATCGAGCAGCACCGGAGGAAACAGGAACGGTACTGCCACGCTGGCCATCAAATGATCCAGCGACAACTGCGTCGGCTGACCCTCCCGCCGCATCCGCATCCACGGCTCGACGTTGTGATTCGCCTGATAGAACGACACCGACCGCGCGCTCGTGTACCCCGTGGCGGACATCGCGATGGCCTCGAGGTGTCCCGCCTCGATCGACCGGCGAATCTTCGAGAACTCGAAATGTTCGGCGAGCAGCTCGCGTAGCGGCGAGTTGTCGAGGAGCGAGCGCGGCGGAGGCAGCAGCCACCCGCCCGATATCATGGCGAGCAGCCAATGCAGACCGGAGCGCAGCATGCTCGCGGTATCCGCACGGAACACCTGCTCGACTTTGAAGTTACGCCAGACGCGTTCCAGATTGCCGATCGCGACGCGGAAGCGCTCGGCATGAACGGCGATCGCCGTGGCATTGACGGCGCCGGCCGAAGTGCCGGTGATGACCGGAAACGGATTGGCCGCTCGTGCCGGAAGCAAGTCGGCAATCGCACGCAAAACGCCGACCTGATAAGCGGCGCGCGCACCGCCGCCGGGCAGCACGAGTCCGACTTTCAGAGGGGCAGCATTGTTCTCGTCGACCATGCAAATTCTGCGGAAGCGGCACTGCAGCCCGATTGCAATGCCCGGGCCCTTGGGCAGCGTTCAGGCTAGTATGGCACACTGGCTCGGACATCCCGACGAAGTACTCTCAATGGAGGGTCCATGAAGCACCGTGCCAATCGCCGAATCGATCCCTGGCTCGCAGGGCTCGTGTTGCTCTTGTCGATTGCGGGCTTCGCGCAGGCGCAAACGCTTGCGGTGGGCTCGGCGGCACCCGACTTCAGGCTGCAAGACCAGAACGGCAAGTGGCATGAGCTGAAGGATTATCGAGGCAAGTGGGTTGCGCTTTATTTCTATCCCAAGGACCAGACGCCCGGGTGCACGGCGCAGGCATGCGAGTTCCGCGACAACATCTTCGCGTTCAAAGAAGCGAATGCGCAGATCCTCGGCGTCAGCATCGACGACGTCGAATCGCACAAGAAGTTTGCCGAGAAGCACAGCCTGCCCTTTCCGATCCTTGCCGATCCGAACAAGGAAGTCGTCAAGGCATACGGAGTCTTGGGGCTGTTGGGCTTTGCGAAACGCGAGACATTCTTGATCGATCCGCAGGGCGTGATCGTCAAGCAGTATTCGGTCGGCAATCCCAAAGGGCATTCGGAAACCGTGCTGGCCGACATCAAACGGCTGCAGCAACGTTCCGGCTCATGAGCACCGCACTGGTCGGCGCCATGCCGATCAGTGCAAGGCTTTGATCGCCTCGTCCAGCCCGCTCAGCGTGAGCGGGAACATACGGTCTTCGAGCAGCTCGCGCGTGATCTGGATGGACGGCGTGTACTCCCATCGCTCGACCGGCTCCGGATTCAGCCACACGAAATTCGGCCAGGTCTGCGTGAGCCGCCGCATCCACACGGCGCCCGCCTCCTCGTTCCAGTGCTCGACGCTGCCCCCGGGCTGCACGATCTCGTAAGGACTCATCGTCGCATCGCCGACGAAAATGAGCTTGTAATCGTGACCGTAGGTGCGCATGACTTCGAATGTCGGAATCCTTTCGACGTGGCGCCGACGGTTGTCTTTCCACAAGAACTCATAGACGAAGTTGTGGAAATAGAAATACTCGAGATGCTTGAACTCGCTGCGCGCCGCCGAGAACAGCTCCTCGCAAATACGCACGTGATCGTCCATCGAGCCGCCGACATCTAGGAACAGCAGCACCTTGACGGCATTGCGCCGCTCGGGGACGAACTTGAGATCGAGCATGCCGGCATTGCGTGCCGTCGAATCGATCGTGCCGTCGAGATCGAGATGCTCGGGCGCGCCTTCGCGCGCGAACTTGCGCAGCTTGCGCAGTGCGATCTTGATGTTGCGCGTGCCGAGCTCGACGTTGTCCGCAAGGTTTCGATATTCGCGCTGATCCCACACTTTCACGGCGCGGCGGTGGCGCGAGCCGTCCTGCCCGATCCGAATGCCTTCCGGGTTGTAGCCGTAAGCACCGAACGGCGAAGTGCCGGCCGTGCCGATCCACTTGTTGCCGCCTTGATGGCGTTCCTTCTGCTCCTCGAGCCGTTTCTTCAACGTCTCGATGAGCTTGTCCCAACCGCCGAGCGATTGGATCTTCGCCTTTTCCTCCTCGGACAGCGTGCGCTCGGCCATGCGGCGCAACCACTCTTCCGGGATCTTCGCCATCACCGATTCGAACAGATCCTCAGCGCCTTTGAAGTACGCCGCGAAGGCGCGGTCGAAACGATCGAAGTGCCGCTCGTCTTTGACCAGGCAGGCGCGCGACAGATAGTAGAACTCTTCGGCACTCGCACTCGCGACTCGCGCTTCCAGCGCTTCGAGGAGCGCCAGGAACTCGGTGATCGAGACCGGCACCCCGAAATCGCGCAGCTTGAAGAAGAACGGGACGAGCATGTCAGGCTATCGCACGAACGCTCAGCGTCCCTGGCGTCGGTGCAAGAACACCAATTGCTCGAACAAGTGCACATCCTGCTCGTTCTTGAGCAACGCACCGTAGAGCGGCGGAATCGCTTTCTTCGGATCGTCCGCGCGCAACGCCTCGGGCGGGATGTCTTCCGCCACGAGCAGCTTGATCCAGTCGAGCAGCTCCGACGTGGACGGCTTCTTCTTGAGTCCCGGCATTTCGCGCACCCGAAAGAAGGTCGTGAGCGCCTCGGCCAGGAGCTCTTTCTTGAGATCCGGATAGTGGACGGCGACGATGCGCTCCATCGTCGGCGGATCCGGGAAACGGATGTAGTGGAAGAAGCAGCGACGCAAGAATGCGTCGGGCAGCTCCTTCTCGTTGTTGCTCGTGATGACGATGATCGGGCGGTGCCGCGCCTTCACCCACTGCCGAGTCTCGTACACATAGAACTCCATGCGATCGAGCTCGTGCAGGAGGTCGTTCGGAAATTCGATGTCGGCCTTGTCGATCTCGTCGACGAGAAGCACGGGTTGGACTTCGCTTTCGAAGGCCTCCCACAACCGGCCTTTCACGATGTAATTCGCGATGTCGTGAACCTTGGGATCGCCGAGCTGCGAATCGCGCAGTCGCGACACGGCATCGTATTCGTACAACCCTTGCTGCGCCTTGGTCGTGGACTTGATGTGCCAGCGAAACAGCGGACGATCGAGCGCGCGCGCGATTTCTTCCGCGAGCTGCGTCTTGCCGGTGCCCGGCTCGCCTTTCACGAGCAGCGGGCGACCCAATGTGACGGCCGCATTGACCGCCATCATCAAATCCTCGGTGGCGACGTAGTTGGCTGTACCCTCGAAACGAACAGTCATCGACAACTCCAAGTGAGCTCAAGAACCTGCGCAAGGCTTTCCAAAAGCCGCAGCTCGCAATGCCGCTCCTGAGCGGCTGCCCGCAAACGTGCTCGGCAAGAGTCCCGGCAGGAAGAGCGAGTCTACAGGAGTAGAACGCTCATCATGGAATCGGCGTGAGTCTCAAGCGGTACAAAGGCGTTTCCGGCAGCAACGGCCCAGGCTCGCCTCGTGCCCATGAGGCGTGACCCGCTCCATAGAACGGGGACAAAGGGTGATCGACCGGCCCACCGGGCATTTGGAACAAGCCCTCGTGTTCCCGCCCCGGAGCAACGACGAGCCGTTCGGAAGCACCGAACCGTTTTCCCTGCACACGCGGCATGTGACCATCGCCGGGAAGCGGCTCGGCGGGCATATCCAGCCAATACTTTGCCAGCGGCAACGCCGTGGACAGCGGGTGCCACATCTCCAAGGTGTTCTGCCGTCCCCATGTGCAGGAGGCCAGCTCGCCGCAAGTACGCTCGAGCTTGGTCAATGCACGGTCGAGCGAGCTCAACAGCGCCTGTTCCCAGCTCGCAAACCGCGGATCGAGCAGGTGCTCCGGACGCTGCGTGACGAGCCGCCAGAGCGACCCCTCGAATTGCGGCGTCGGCCCAAAGCGCATTTCGGGATGTTTCGTGCGCGCTGCCGCCGTGAACCAGTCGAAGACGTCCTTGCGGACGTGCAATCTGAACTCGCGGACGATGCGATACCCCGCATCGTCGGGTGCCGCACGGCCGGACCACCCCTGAACGAGCTCCCGCGCTCGCGCACGCATCTGCGAATCTGCGATCGTTCGCGCATCCAACAGGTCGAGCAACAGATCCCGCCACCGCACGAGGAACAAGGCACGATCGTCGAGTTGAATGGCGGCGAGATCGGCCGGCGAGGCGCTCTGCAACGCGAAGAGGCCGTCACGGATCTGCGCCGCGCGCGCACCCAAGTCGTATTCGCCGTCGCCCAAGAACGAAATCCATGTCTCCACATCGATGGTGCGCGTGTTTGCCGTCCACAGACGACCGCTCGGCGGATCGATGACGCGTGGATACTCGCTCGGCGCACGCCATCCGATCCAACCGGTACCGCTCGCCCGCCACGACGCAGGCTGCGATGGATCGTAATTCGCGCGGATCGGCACGCGTCCGAACAGCGACCAACCGATCGAACCGTTTCTGTCGACGGCGAGGATGTTCTGCACGGGAGCACCCGCCGTGTTCGCCGCATGTAGTAGCTCCGGGACGCTTCTGGCGTTCTCGAAATCGAGCAAACGCAGATTCGTCGCTGTCGGATGATGCGCAGTCCAGGCGAGCGCGAGCGGCCGATCCTGTTCGTCGCGCGCGACGATCGGTCCCCACCGTGTGACGCTCACATCGAATTCGACCGACGCCGCGCCCCGGACTTTGATTTCTTCGCGGCGCGTGACGATCGGCTCGAGCTCGTCGCCGACGAAGTAACGCGATGGATCTTCGGGATCGAGCTCGACGATGACGAGATCGGTCCAATCGCCGTAACTGTTCGTGTATCCCCAAGCGACGTGGCCGTTGCTTCCGACGATGAGCGCGGGCAGTCCCGGCAGCGTGACCCCGACCAGATCGAGACTCCTCTCTCCGCTCCGAACCACGAGCCGCGCCCGATACCACGTGTTCGGCAACCTCAGTCCCAAGTGCATGTCGTTTGCGAGCATCGCCGCACCGTTCGCAGAGCGTGCTGCGCTGACCGCCCAGCTGTTGCTGCCGATGGGCTCCGCCGCTTCGACTTCGAGCCGCGAAAGCGGCGCCTCTCGCAGCATCGTTCCCTGTTGCCGCAAATCGAAGACTTGCGCGTCGGGCATCGGCGGTAGCTGCCACACCCCGCCCACGATCGGCGCATCCCATTCGGTCCCGAGCGGATGCAAGAAGGCGAAAACCTCAGGCGGGAGCGTTGCACGGAGCCTAGCGCGCGCGAGCTCGGACTCGCCGTTCGAATCGTTGAGCGAGAGGTACATCGCGAATGCGACGAGCACCGAATCCTCGGCGCGCCAAGGCGCCGGCTGCACACCGAGCAGCAAGTGTTCCCAAGGCCGGCTGCGCAAGCTATTGAGTCCCGCGTTCACTCCCGCGACATACGCATCGAGCAGCTCGCGATCGGCGTCGGTCGCCTCCTCGAGAACTCGGCGAGCGACGCGACGGAACCCGTGAATGCGTAACTGCTTGTCGGTATCGACGAGCGACGGTCCGAGCAGCTCGGCCATCTCTCCTGCTGCCGCGCGCCGCAAGAGATCCATTTGAAAGAAGCGATCCTGCGCATGCACAAAGCCGGTGCCGAAGGCGAGATCGGAACGTGACTGCGCAGTAATCGTCGGCGTGCCATTGGCATCGCGCTCGATCGCAATCGGCTGGGCGGGACCGGACAGTGCGACTTCACCGTCGAGTTGCGGCAGGCTCGCACGCAGCGCAAGCCAGAGCGCGAGCGCGCAGGCAACGATCAAGATGGCTGCTCCCGCGAGCAGCCAGCGCACGATGCGCATCATTGGTGGCTCTTTGTAGTTATAGCCGGACTTCGAGAATCTTCATCGAGTTCGTCTTGCCGGCGACGCCCGTGAGCTCGCCCTTGGTCAGAATGATGCGGTCGCCGACCTCCACCATGCCTTGCTGCAGCAGCGTCCGGAATATGTCGGCATAGACCTTTTGCGGATCGGTGTGCGTGATATCGAAGTTCACCGGATACACGCCGCGGTAGAGCATCACTCGACGGCGTGTCGCCTCATGACGCGTGAACGCATAGATCGGAATATCGGCGCGGATACGCGACATGCAAAGCGGCGTGGAGCCGGACTCGGTCAGCGCGACGATGGCTTTCACGTTCAAATGATTGGCCGTGTACATCACCGCCATCGCGATCGCCTCGTCCGTGCGTTCGTAGATGTGATCTTCGCGGCGGTGCCGGATAGGACTGTGGGCGGACTCGTATTTCTCCGCACCCATGATGACCTGCGCCATCGCCTGAACCGCTTTGACGGGATACTTACCGACGGCGCTCTCGCCCGAGAGCATCACCGCATCGGTGCCATCCATCACGGCGTTCGCCACGTCGGACACCTCCGCGCGCGTCGGAACGGGATTGTGAATCATGGACTCCATCATCTGCGTCGCAGTGATGGCGACGCGGTTGCGCCTGCGAGTCGCTGCAATGATGTGCTTCTGCAGACCGGTGAGCTCTGCGTAGCCGACTTCGACGCCGAGATCGCCGCGCGCAACCATGACGGCATCGCTCGCCTGGATGATGCGATCGAGATTGGCGATCGCCTCGCTCCGTTCGATCTTCGCCACGAGATAGCCGTGCCCGCCCTCCTTACGCAGCAGATGACGCGCCTCTTCGATGTCGCCGCCGTCGCGCGCGAAAGACACTGCGAGATAGTCGACGCCGAGCTCGGCGGCCAGGCGAATATCCGCACGATCCTTGTCGGTGAGCGCGCCGGCCGACAAGCCGCCGCCTTGTTTGTTGATGCCCTTGTTGTCGGAGAGCTGCCCGCCGACGACGACGCGCGTGCGAATGCGCGGACCGTCGACGTCGAGCACTTCCAGCACGATCTGCCCGTCGTCGAGCAACAAGGTGTCGCCGGCTTGGACGTCCCGCGGGAGATTCTTGTACGCCACTCCGACGGCCGACTGATTGCCGCCTTTCGGGTCGAGACTCACGTCGAGCGTGAAGATCGCATCCTCGACCAGTTGAATGGGCCCGTTCGCGAAACGCTCGATGCGGATCTTCGGGCCTTGCAGATCGCCGAGCACGGCGACCCACTTGCCCACCTCTTCCGCGACCTCGCGCACCATTTTGACGCGGCGAACGTGCGCTTCCGGCTCGCCGTGAGAGAAATTGATGCGCACGACATCCGCGCCCGCACGGATCATGTCCGCGAGCGTTCGCGGATTGTCGGTGGCTGGCCCGAGCGTCGTCAGAATTTTCGTGCGTCGAAGCATGGCGATGAGGTATCAACCTTCCAGCGGTCTTCGACGATATTGGCAAATCCGACGCGCGAGATCATCTCGGACGTTGCCGGCACGCCATGTCGAGATCCCTCTCGAGGCTGCGCTCAGCCGTTCGCGCGGGCTTCGAGCGCTGCGACCGCCGGAAGCTTCTTGCCCTCGAGGAACTCGAGGAATGCACCGCCGCCGGTCGAGATGTAGGAAATGTCGTCTCCGACCCGGTATTTCTCGATGGCAGCGAGCGTGTCGCCGCCGCCGGCGATGGAGAACGCGGAGCTGCGAGCGATGGCTTGCGCGATGACGCGTGTGCCTTCGCCGAACTGGTCGTACTCGAACACGCCGACCGGGCCGTTCCAAACGATCGTGCCGGCCTTCTCGCACATGCGCGCAAAGCTCTCTGCGGTATCCGGCCCGATGTCCAGGATCATCTCGTCCGGACCAACCTCGCCGACCTTCTTGACGTCGGCCTCTGCGCTCGCAGAGAACTCCTTCGCCACGACCACGTCGGTCGGCAACGGAATCTCCACGTTCGAGCTGCGCGAGCGTTCGAGCAAGCCCTTGGCGATGTCGATCATCTCCGCTTCGACCAGCGACTTGCCGACGTTGTAGCCGGCCGCGGCAATGAACGTGTTCGCAATGCCGCCGCCGACGATCAGCTTGTCGACTTTGGTCAGCAACGTTTCGAGCACGGTGAGCTTCGTCGAGACTTTCGATCCGGCGACGATGGCGATCAGGGGCCGCTTCGGCTTCTCGAGTGCAGTCTCGAGCGCAACCAACTCGTTCATGAGGAGCGGGCCGGCACAAGCGACCGGTGCAAAACGCGCGACACCGTGCGTGCTCGCCTCGGCGCGATGCGCCGTACCGAAAGCATCCATGACGTAGATGTCGCAGAGCGCGGCCATCTTGCGCGCAAGCTCTTCGTTGTCCTTCTTCTCGCCCTTGTTGAACCGCACGTTTTCGAGCAACACCACTTCGCCGGGCGCCGCTTCGACGCCGTTCAACCAGTCCTTCTCGAAGCGCACCTTGTAACCGAGCAGCTCGGACAGACGCTTGGCCACGGGCGCCAACGAGAACTCCTCGTCGTACACGCCTTCTTCGGGCCGACCGAGATGCGACATGACCAACACTCGCGCACCTGCATCCTTGGCATGCTGAATCGTCGGCAAGGCCGCGCGGATACGCGCATCGCTCGTCACGACGCCGTTCTGCACCGGCACGTTCAAATCCTCGCGAATCAGTACGCGCTTGCCGCGCAAGTCGAGATCGGTCATTCGCAGAATGGGCATGGGTGACTCCGGAAAGGGTTGCTCGGCTGTTCGATTCTGGACTGCTGCCAGAACGACGAGAAACGAAAAGTTTGTTGTCGGCTATCGGGTCCGGACGCTAGCCAGAGTCCGGAACCCGACGGCCGCCGATCGGATCGCGTTATTTCGCGATAACGCGCACCATCTCCAGGATCTTGTTCGAATAGCCCCACTCGTTGTCGTACCACGCGACGACCTTCACGAAGGTGGGATCGAGCTGAATGCCGGCCTCCGCGTCGAAGATGGACGTGCGCGGATCGCCGCGGAAATCGGTCGCGACCACCTTGTCCTCCGTGTAGCCGAGCACGCCTTTCATCGGACCTTCGGAGGCGGCCTTCATCGCCGCACAAATCTGGTCGTACGTCGTCTCCTTGTTCAGCTCGACCGTCAGGTCGACGACCGAGACGTCCGACGTCGGCACGCGGAAGGCCATGCCGGTGAGTTTCTTGTTCAGCTCGGGAATCACCTTGCCGACGGCCTTTGCTGCTCCCGTCGACGACGGAATGATGTTTTCCAGGATGCCGCGGCCGCCGCGCCAATCCTTGTTCGACGGACCGTCGACCGTCTTCTGCGTCGCCGTCGCTGCGTGCACGGTCGTCATCAAGCCGCGCTTGATGCCGAAGTTGTCGTTCAGCACCTTGGCGACGGGCGCCAAGCAGTTCGTCGTGCACGAGGCATTGGAAATGATGGCTTGACCGTCGTAGGTGTTGTGATTCACACCGAACACGAACATCGGCGTGTCGTCCTTGGACGGGGCCGACATGATGACTTTCTTGGCGCCCGCGGAGATGTGCTTCTGCGCGGCTTCCTTCGTGAGGAACAGGCCGGTCGACTCGACGACGATGTCGGCGCCCACATCGCCCCACTTCAGCTCGGCCGGATCCTTGATGGCCGTCAGACGAATCTTCTTACCGTTGACGATCAACGTATTGCCGTCGACCGCCACCTCGCCCTTGAAGCGCCCATGCACGGAATCGTATTTCAGCATGTACGCGAGATAGTCGGGCTCGAGCAGGTCGTTGATGCCCACGATCTCGATGTCCGAGAAATCCTGCACGGCGGCGCGGAAAACCATGCGCCCGATACGACCGAACCCGTTGATGCCGACTTTGATGCTCATTGACTGCTCCAAGTGAAAATGTCGGGCCACTGCTGAATGATTGATCCGCCGAGTCGCAGCTCGCGTTTCGAGAGAACCGGCGACGGTCGACGATCAACCCGCAACGCGGGACCCTCAGAGAATCGACTGAACTACCTTCACGACGTTTTCAACCGTAAACCCGAAGTGCTTGAACAAGTCCTTCGCGGGCGCCGACGCACCGAACGAGGTCATGCCGATTACCGTCCCTTTTCTGCCGACATAGCGCCACCAAGTCTCGGGCGAACCCGCTTCGATCGCGACCCGACGTTCGACGCTGCTCGGCAGCACCGATTCCCGATATACCTCGTCCTGTGCGTCGAACACATTCGTACTTGGCATAGAGACCACACGTACGCGGCGTCCGCCTTGTTCTAGTGCCGCGGCCGCTTCGACCGCGAGCGCCACTTCCGAGCCCGTCGCGATCAGAATGACCTCAGGGGTACCCGCACAGTCCTTGAGCACATAGCCGCCGCGTCGCACGTTCGCGAGCTGCTCGGGGCTGCGCGGTTGCGCCGGCACGGCTTGTCGGGTGAGCGCGAGCGCCGTCGGCCCGTCGCGACGTTCGACGGCATCCACCCAGGCCACCGCGGTCTCGTACGCGTCGCAGGGCCGCCAGACCACCATATTCGGGATGATGCGCAGGCTCGCCAATTGTTCGATCGGCTGATGCGTCGGTCCGTCCTCGCCGAGCCCGATCGAATCGTGCGTCAAGACATAGATCGCGCGTTGGCGCATCAGCGCCGACATACGGAGCGCATTGCGCGCGTAATCGGAGAACACCAGGAACGTGCCCCCGTACGGAATGAAACCGCCGTGCAACGCCAGGCCGTTCATGATCGCGGCCATGCCGAACTCGCGCACGCCGTAATGCAAGTAATTTCCGGTCGGTTCCTTGGCGCTCCAAACGCGCGAATCCTTACGGTTCGTATTGTTCGAGCCCGTCAGATCGGCCGAGCCTCCGAAGAACTCCGGCAACGATGGGCCCAACGCATTCAGAGCCTGCTGCGAGCATTGGCGCGTCGCCAGCGCCCCGCTCTGTTTCGCCGCTTGTTCGAGACAGCTCGCCACGATTTGCGGCCAGTTCGTGGGCAACTCGCCGGCCATGCGCCGTTCGAACTCCGCCGCGAGCTCGGGATACGCCGCTTGGTACGCCGCAAACTTGGCTTCCCAGGCTGACTGGGCCGCTGCGCCGCGCTTACGCGCATCCCACGCCTCGGCAATTTCGGTCGGAATCTGGAAGGGCTCGTACGGCCAATCGATGTTCTTGCGCGTCGCCGCGACCTCGTCGGCGCCCAACGCCGCACCGTGCGTCGCCTCGGTGCCCTGCTTGTTCGGCGCGCCCCAGCCGATGATCGTCTTACAGCAAATCAAGGTCGGGCGAGTCGTTTCCGCCTTCGCTTGCTGAATAGCCCGCTCGATAGCCGCAGGATCGTGCCCGTCCACATTCGGAACGACGTGCCAACCGTAGGCTTCGAAGCGTTTCGGCGTGTCGTCGGTAAACCAGCCATGCACCTCGCCGTCGATGGAGATGCCGTTGTCGTCGTAGAAACAAATGAGCTTGCCGAGACCGAATGTGCCGGCCAACGAACAAGCTTCGTGCGAGACGCCTTCCATCAGACATCCGTCGCCGAGGAAGACGTACGTGTAGTGATCGACGATCTCGTGGCCGGGCCGGTTGAACGTCGCTGCGAGCGCCTTCTCGGCGAGCGCCATGCCGACTGCATTGGCGAGCCCTTGGCCGAGCGGGCCGGTCGTCGTCTCGATACCGATCTTCGGATCGTGCTCCGGGTGGCCCGGCGTATGCGAGCCGAGCTGCCGAAAACGCTCGATCTCGCTCATCGGCAGCGGGTAGCCGGTCAGATGCAGGAGCGCATAAAGAAGCATCGAGCCATGGCCGTTCGAGACGACGAAGCGATCGCGGTCGGGCCATTGCGGATCGGCGGGGTTGTGCTTGAGGTGGTCGTTCCACAGCACTTCCGCGATGTCGGCCATGCCCATCGGCATGCCCGGATGACCCGAATTCGCTTTCTGAACGGCGTCCATCGCCAAGGCACGAATTGCATTAGCCAGTTGCCGGCGATGCAACGACATTTGGAACTTCCCAGGGTGATTGAAAAGGCGCGCATTTTGGACCATCGAGCCAGTCGAACCAAGGGGCCGAACGGGCTTTCCGCGGGTCGTTCGCAACCCGTTTCAGGATTCCCCAATTGACGGAATGTCATTCCGCCTGCCGCCAAGCGGTGTTGCTCCAAACCTACGCCGACTGTCTGTGTCCGCTGACGATTCGCCGACCAGTGAGACGGAGCGCAAGAATTGGCGACTCCGAGCCTCAGCGCGTGGAACGTTTTGACCTCGGTCACCCTTTTGCAACCGAGCTGACCGGTAAGATTTCTTCGAGTCCACTACAGGATGATTATGTCGTCCGACGTCGTGTCCGCACGGCCCGGAAGCTTCACACGACGTCATATGCAGTCTTTCCGTCTCATACAGTTCAGCGACACGCATCTCTCGGGCGACGCTGTTGCACGATTGCGAGGCATCGCGTGTCTCCCCGCGCTTCAGGCCGCCGTCGCCGACGCGTATCGTCGCTGCCACAACCCCGACGGCATCCTGCTCACGGGCGATCTCGTGCAGGACGATCCCGAAGGCTATCGCTGGATCCGCCACGTGTTCGGCGAATCGCGGGTTCCGGTGCTCTGCCTCGCCGGCAACCACGATCTGCCCGATCACATGCGCAACGAGCTCGCCGGCGAACCCTTTCAGGTCGGCGGCGAAAAGGGGTTCGGCCGCTGGCTCATCGTGCTGCTGGACACCTGGGTTGCGCACTCCGCCTCGGGCCGCATCGGTCGCGAAGGGCTTGCGCAGCTGCGCACCGTCCTTGCGCAGAATCCGAACAAGCACGTCCTCATCTGCCTGCATCACCATCCGATTGCGATGCGCAGCGAATGGCTCGATCAAGTGGGACTCGAGGACGCGGACGAATTTCTCGCGATCGTGCGTCAGCATCCGAACGTCCGCGGCGTGTTGTGGGGTCACGTTCATCAGTCGCTCGACAGTTTCGTCCACGGCGTGCGTTTCATGGCCTCGCCCGCGACGTGCGCGCAGTTCCTGCCGGGCAGCACGGATTTCGCCCTAGACAACCGCCCGCCGGGCTATCGCGTGCTCGAGTTGATGCACGACGGGACGATTGCCACAGAAGTTGTCTGGCTCGAAGCCTACGCGGAACGCAGCGTCGCCTGAGTCACGAGATCGGGCTCTGGCCCCCGATCTCGAGCAAGGGCATCATCCGACGATGCGCCAGCGACATCTTTCCTCCTGCGGCCTCGCGCTGCTGATTTGTTTTCTGTTCGCCTCGGCCGCACGCGCCGACGGACAGGCAATCCTTTGGTCGCTCAAAGGCAAGGCGAACACGGTGTATCTGCTCGGCTCCGTGCACTTCCTGCGACCCACCGATGAGCTCCCGCAAAAGGTGAAAGATGCGTATGCCGACGCCGAGCGGTTGCTCCTGGAAATCGACATGGACGATCTGGATCCCGTAGAGGTTCAGAATGCGACGCTCCAGCTCGGCATGCTCCCGGAGGGCGAGACACTGGAATCGCAGATCGGCGCGGAGAGCTATGCGAAAGTCGCAGAGTACGCGCGCTCGCTCGGCTTCGAACCCATCCTTCTCAACCGTTTCCGCCCCTGGCTGGCCGCCATCACGTTGGCACAGCTACAAATCATGAAGCTGGGCTTCGATCCGAACGCCGGCATCGAGCAGCGCTTCGTGGCGCTCGCCGCCAAGGACAAGAAAGAGATCCTGGGTCTCGAAACACTGCGCGAGCAGCTCTCGATGCTCGCGAGCTTACCGGCGCCGCGCCAACGCGAATTCCTGCTCTACACCGTCGAAGACACGCAACGTGCGAGCCGCGAGATCGACGAGTTGATCTCGGCGTGGCGCGCCGGCGATACCCAGGGTCTGGCGAAGGTTCTGGCGGAAGGCTTCGAAGAGTATCCGGATCTGTACCGGCCTTTGACCGTCGATCGCAATCGCAAATGGATTGCACCGATCGAAGCGCTGCTCGACGACGAGGACGACTACTTGGTCATCGTCGGTGCACTTCACCTCGTCGGCAAAGACAGCGTCATCGAGTTATTGGAGAAGAGAGGGCATCGGGTAGTGCGGCATTGACGGCCAGAGGCCATCAGGCCGCAGGCTGTAGACTGTAGGCTTGCGACAGCGCGCTCGCGCGCCAGCCACTCACTACTCACCACTCACTACTCACGATCCGCCATCCCCCTCGAATCACGAATCACGAGCATGTGGAAACCCCTTCTCGCCATCTGCCTCGGCGCCAGTCTCGGCGCTCTGTTGCGCTGGTGGCTCGGCACGCACCTGAACGCGATTCTTCCGACGCTGCCGTTCGGTACGCTAGCGGCCAATCTGCTCGGCGGATACTTGGTGGGATTGGCGATCGCCTTCTTCGCGTTTCAGCCCGGCGTGCCGATGGAGTGGCGCCTGTTCGTCATTACCGGGTTCTGCGGCGGACTGACGACGTTCTCGACGTTCTCGGCGGAAATCGTCTCGCTACTTCAACAGCGCCAGATCGCATGGGCTTGCGGAGCCGCGGCCATTCACCTGTTCGGTTCGGTCGGGATGACGCTGCTCGGAATCGCGACGTTCGCCTGGATCAAACGCTGAGCGTCAAACTTCGATCATCTCGAAGTCTTCTTTTCCCGCACCGCAATCGGGACAGCGCCACGACAGCGGCACGTCCTCCCAGCGTGTTCCAGGAGGAATGCCAGCGACGGGATCTCCCTTCTCCTCCTCGTAAACGTAACCGCAGATCACGCACATGTAAGCTTTCATCGCAGGAGGGTGTCGCCGTAACTGAAAAGACGCGCGATTAAAGCGAGAAGCCCGCGGAGGAGCAAGCCTTCGCCACGATTCCGGCTATTTCTTGCAGGCTCTGCCGTATCGGGTGCCGCCGGAATTCCGCACCGCCGATCACCAAGGCTTTCCGAAACCCGTACACTGCGCGCCTAAGACTTCGCAAGGAGCCAAGACCGTGTCCTTATTCACTGAAGCCGCCCGCTACATCCCTGGCGGCGTGAACTCGCCGGTACGCGCATTCCGCGGCGTCGGCGGCGAACCGATCTTCATCGAGCGCGCGCAGGGCTCGCGGATCTACGGCGCAGACGGCCGCGAGTACATCGATTACGTCGGATCGTGGGGCCCGATGATCCTCGGCCATGCACATCCGAACGTCATCAAGGCCGTCCAGGAACGCGTACCTCTCGGGCTGTCGTTCGGCGCGCCGACCGAGATCGAAACGAAACTCGCCGCGAAGATCTGCGAGCTGATGCCGTCCATCGAGCTCGTGCGCATGGTCAGCTCCGGCACCGAGGCGACGATGAGCGCGATCCGGCTTGCGCGCGGCTTCACCGGCCGCACGAAGATCGTGAAATTCGAAGGCTGTTACCACGGCCATTCGGATTCGCTGCTGGTCAAAGCGGGCTCGGGCGCATTGACCTTCGGCGTGCCGACCTCGCCCGGCGTGCCGGCCGAGCTCGCAGCTCACACGATCACGCTCGCGTACAACGACATCGCCCAAGTCCAGCAAACGTTCAACAACCTCGGCAAAGAGATCGCTTGCGTCATCGTCGAGCCCGTCGCCGGCAACATGAACTGCGTGCCGCCGGTCCCAGGCTTTCTCGAGACGCTGCGTTCGGTCTGCGATCAGCACGGCGCGGTGTTGATTTTCGACGAGGTGATGACCGGATTTCGCGTCGCGCTCGGCGGTGCGCAGGCGCTCTACGGCATCAAGCCCGACCTGACGACGCTCGGCAAGATCGTCGGCGGCGGCATGCCCGTCGGCGCATTCGGCGGTCGGCGCGACATCATGGAGCACATCGCACCGCTCGGTCCGGTGTATCAAGCGGGCACGCTTTCCGGGAACCCGATTGCGATGGCCGCGGGACTAGCAACGCTCGAAGCCATCGGCGTACCGGGCTTCCATGAACGGCTCGCCGAACTCACCACGCAGTTGGTCGAAGGACTCGCCAACGCAGCGCGTGCAGCGAACGTGCCGTTCTCGACGAATCATGTCTGCGGCATGTTCGGCCTGTTCTTCACCGACAAGTCGCCCGTCCGCTATTTCCGCGAGGTCATGGCGTGCGACGTCGAACGCTTCAAGCGTTTCTTCCACGGCATGCTCGCCGAAGGCGTGTATCTCGCACCGTCTGCATTCGAGGCCGGATTCGTGTCGAGCGCTCACACGGAAGAGGATGTCGAGGCCACAGTGGCCGCAGCCGCCCGCGTGTTTCAGCGCGTTTAGGTCGCGTGCGCTACTTCGACACGTATGGGCCGAACGGTCCCGGCGGATGGCCGCAGGCCATGAAGTACTGCAGGTAGTAGCGCGGCGGATTGAAGAAAGCGGCCGCATCGCCCTTCGCGAAGCGATCCTGCACGAGATCGTCGCGCACGAAAAAGGCATTGACGCCCGCCAGACAGGAACCCACGAGGCGATAGCCCTTCGCGGCGCCCAGATCGGCAAGCGACTGTAGCGAAGCGCCGTGATAGTCGGTGAAATTCCAGCGACGCTGGGTGTTTTGCGCCATGACCCAACGCGTCGGCGGCCGAAACTTCGCGTTGTACTCGATGACGACGACGCGCGGACGAATCTCGATCGATTCCCAGATCCAATAGTCCGGACCGTCGACGTCGATGCTCAGCAGATCGAGATTTTCGAAGCCTGCCGACCGAATGAGCTCCCCAATGTTCGCGGGCGTGACCCATTCGTTCAACAGTTGCAGCCGCCCCTCGCCGAGCTCAGTGGAAAAATTGCGTCGGATAGCAGCGCACGCTTTGCTATCGGCCTCGATCCACAACCCGCGCCAACCTTGATACAGCAGCAGGCGCGAGTTGTTCTCCATTCCATCCTGCACCCCAAACTCGACGAACGTGCGGTGCTCGATGCCGATGCGACGGAAGATCTCCTCGATGATCCCGTCCTCGTCGTTCTGCGAAAAGCTCCGATAACCGTAGGGCTCGAGACGGCCCGGATCGGTGTACGGGGCCTTGCTCAGCAGCTCGCGCAAATGCGTTTCCGCCAGCAACTGCCCGTGCGCCGTGAGCCGCTCGACGATCGGTACGGCTATACGCTGACGCAAGTATCGGCCTAGACCCATGAACCCTTCTTAGAAGTCGTAGCTGAGATACAGAGTCGCACCATAGATCTGGTAGATCATGTCGCCCCACGCCGATTGCGGATCGTCGGGCAGCAACTGGTCGCGCGCGATCTTGTCGCTCGCACGAACATCGAGCGACAGATGCAAGCCCGGCGCAATGTCGCGCCACTGCAGGCCCAATCCGCCGTAATAGCCGTAGGCCGCCGTCGCAGCATCGTATCGCGCCGCACCGGCAAACACGCTCAGCGCAAGATGCTTGCCGAAGCGCCACCGATAATCGAGCGCCCGAACGCCGATGAGCGATAGCCCGTCCACTTCGTCGAACTCGACGCGCACGCCAAGATCCGATTTCGAGGTCATTCTGCGCCGCACGCCCATGGCGGCGTGCAAGCCGGTCGTGGAAGCTTCGTATCTTCGCGTGAGGCCGCCGTCTGAGGGATCGAATGTGAGCTCACTCGCGTTCACACCTGCATCGACGAAAACGGACGTCAGACGTGCGGCGCGGCTCGCTATATCGGCATCGATCATCCGCGCAGACGACGCCGCCCTTTGCCCGGGCGCAAATCGCAGGAATCCGCTCACCCGGGCGAATTCTTCGTCGAACACATCGACGCCCGCCGCCACCTCTACACCCGCCGTGAACTCGTTCCGGGTTCGCAAATAAGCAAGCGAGAGCTCGTGCTGGCGACGATAATCGAACTGCGAGTAGTCCTCGTTCTTGAGAGTTCGGTAACGTAAATCGAACAATCCGCCGAATGCCGGCGCCCAACCCAGCCGCACCATGTGGCTTTGCGCGCCGATGGCATCGAGGAGCACGCGCGCATCGGCGCCCCAATGACCGATGACGCGCCCATGGTTCGATGTGCCCTGCGGGTACACGTTGTTGACATACCAACCGTTCTGCCAATCGGAGATCTCGTAAGTGAAATCGAATCGATTCCACAAGTAAGGAATGTCGATTCCAGCGGACAAGGCCGCGTTCCCCAACCGCCATCCCTCCAAGCGAGACCCGTCCTCGCCTGCGTACTCGAAGTAGACACTGAAAGGCGTCGCACCCGGAAACACCATTCGCGTAGAGAAAGCGGCGATCTGATTGCCGAACTGCTCATCCCGTGAGAGTTCGTCGCTGATGTTGTCGTACTTGGTCGGTTTCAGAAATGCACGCAAGAAGTCGCGAAACGATGCGCCGCGGGGACCACCTCCGAACTGAAGCAAACGGCTCGCGCTCAATGACCAGCCGGGCACCGGCTCGATCGAAACATGCAGCCCCGCTAGACGAGGATTACCCGTTGCTTGCCCTCCCTGGTAATAGATGTCGTCGACGCGGCTCATGCGCGCCGCAAAGATCTCGTATCGAACGCCCAACCGCGAAATGGGCGTGTAGTTCGACAACGTAACGCCCGGCATCGGCTGTGCGTTGGTACTCACGAGCATGCTGCTATCGGTCATCGGCGACCACCAATGTTCGCGATAACCGATATCCAGTTGCACGTACTCGCTGCCGACGCTGACCCACGAACCCGCCGGCGTCGCCTCGCCTGGGTACGCCATGCCTCCTAGCTGAACCAGGAAGAAGTCGCCCGGCTGCCAGTAGGCCTGCACGGATGCCGACCAGTCATCGCCCTGAAACATGCCGCGTTGATTCGGCCTGCCGGCAGAAGACACGTCGCTCGAGCCGCCTTCGACGCCCGCGTGATTCAAGCCGGCGGTGCGCATATACCCGTTCAAGTACTCGCGCACGCGTCTGCACAACGAGATGTCGATGCGGCAGGCGTGCGGCAATGCGTCGAGCACGGCAGCCGCCGCAAACGGACGTCGCGTGACCGCCTGATCCGCCAAGATCAGGACTCTCTCGATATCGCGCTCGATCTCGGGGGCCATGTTCATCGGCAGATAGGGACTCACGCCGCGCGCGTGGACCGGCGATTCGATCGCGAGACCGGCCAGCAAGAGCAGCATCAGAGCCAGATGCCGCGTGCGATCCGACAGAATCGTGAACGGAAATCTCATGGACAACACAGCACTCGATGAGTCAGGACGCAGTGTACCTGCAGCTCGCCGACGGTGCAGAAGTGTCCCGATTCAGCTACGCGCAAAGAACACGTCGCGGTGTCGATTGTCCATGCCTTGCGAGAACTCGAGCACTTCCTCGACCGGCACGGTCCGTTGCGGATCGTCGGCGAAACAGCGCACGGCGAAACGCTCGAGAATGGCGCCGAGACGATTGCGATCGAACTGCGGGCGATCGATCCGCGAAACTTCCATGACCCCGCAATGCACCTGCGCCCAAAACGCATCCGACAACGACGTCACGATACGTTCGTCGAACCCCTGCGTATCCGACTTCCACACGATCGGCAAGGTGCGTTGCGACGGTTCGAACGGCGCGAGCAATTCGGCTTCATCGGCAGCCACGCCGCGAACTCTCGTCGTCGTGTATCGCTGCCCGCGCATGGCATCCGGATTGAGCGAATAATTCCCGGCGTTGCGCAAATCCTGATAGAAGACGAGATCCCCTCCCGCCATCCCCACCGCCGCTTGCACGGGATGGCATTGCGGAAGATGACTCAGGTTACGCTGCAAGTATTTGAAGCTCGCAGGGTGCGGCTCGAAACACGCCGCAGCCACGATTTGCGGCAGAGCATGAACCAACTGCCGCGTCATCAGCCCCACGTTGGCACCGATATCGAGCAGCACGCATGGCTGCGCCGGCGCATGCGCTTTGAACAACTCGAGCACATCGGTTTGCCAGCGGCCTCGATCGAGCACGTCGGGTGCGATGACTTCGTCGATCGGCAGCTCGACCGTGGCCCCGCCGGCGCTCGAGTAAAGCGGACTGTCTTCGGGAACGCGTAACTCGACGGCAACAACGTTCAGATGAGCGCAGCTCAATTGCAGAGCTCGGCGCGGCCGCCGGGCGACGAGCCGTTCCAGCACCCGGCGCGACAGACTTTTCATGCGAACGAGACCTCAGGCGATCGACCGATTGTTCTTCTCGAGCACAGGATTGCCGACGTGGGGCACAGGCGCCAATTGCAACGCATGGAGCGCAGCACGAAGGCGCTCCGGAAAGCCACGCTTGTTCTGCAGAAACCAGCTTCGCGCACGCTCGCCGACCGACGCGCACTCCTCGTCTGACATCTCGAAGGTGCGTTCGATGGCTGCTTCGAGCGCGGCCTCGTCGACCTGATGGGTCGTCGACAAACACTGCGGCGCGGCTGGGCGGGCAGCCACCAGGATGCCCCGCTCTTCGCTCACGAGCTCGTTCATCGGCGGAGCGGCTGTGGTGATCGTCACGGCGCCCACGCTCATGGCTTCGACGATGTAGTGACCCCACCCCTCGGCGATCGATGGACACAAGTGAAAAATGTTTTCGTTCTGCCAGGCCCTGAGCTGCTCGTCGCTCACATAACCCGTCATGATGTGAATGTTCGCGGCGCGGTGCCAGGATTCCCGAGGCGAGTGAGCCACCACGGTCAGCGGCGGCCACTCGGGATGTCGGCTCCATACTCTAAGCAGGCGATCCGTTCCTTTCGTTACGCTCTTGCCGGCAAGATGAAAATAGCTGCGACGCCTCGGAACCGTTGGATCGTAGCGATCCTCGCTATCGAACCCCACGAAGCTCGCGCTGGCACCTTTCGCTTGAAAAACCTGCTGCGTGTAGCGGGTCTTGGCCCAGACGTGATCGATCTGCCCCAAGAATCGGCAATCGCGCCGATCGAACCATTCGGGATTCGGTATCGCGACATTGAATCGAGCGAATGGGAGATGCTGCATCCAGACGTGCTCGAGCATCAGATTCACGTCCGCACGTTGCCGAAGCCGCGGTGCGAACCGACGCATGATTCTCACACCGCACTGAACGAGGAAAGACCGGCGTACGCGCGAGCCCTTCTTGTCGATGGCGAGCTCCGTCACTTCGCAACCGATCGCACATAGCGCATCGCGCAGCAATTTCATGTCTCGAGCCAGTCCGACGCCATTGGACTTGCCGATGACGTTCACTCGCAACGGATGCGCCTCGGACGTTTCAGCGCGAATCCTGTCGTGGATCGAGTTGAGGGGCATCGTTCCGTCGAACCGAGGAAGGTGCGTTCGAGTATATCAGAGCAGATCGCACGCTCAGGGCTCATCGTTGTCCATCCACGGGCGTGCGATTGCTCTGCACACGAACGCTTCGGTCTCGTGTCGCAATCGAGCGACGCATTGCCGATCAAGTGGCTGCAGTGCGCTCTCCGCTCCGCTCTCGCGAGTAGCGATTCACAGTCTTGCGCTCGCTCGCGGTAATTCGCCCCAGCCGCTCCAATCTCGCTTCGATACCCGCCAGCGTCCGTCCGAATTCCCGTGCAAGCTCGGCGGGTCGACGGCCTCGATCGAATTCGGCGAGCAGCCGCCGATCGTCTTCTTCGCTCCAGGGCTTGCCGACGTTCGCCGGTAGATCGGATCGCTGCCGAGAGCGTGTCTCAACCGGCGTCTTGAATCGTTCGAGCGCTGCATACAACGCACGAACGACATCGGCATGCTGATATGGGCTGTTGGGCGGCGTCACTTCGCCGGTGAACGGATTGACGCCCTTCGCCAACGCGGACAGGATTGCAACGACTTTCGAATCGTCCATGGGTGCCTCCTTGCAGAATCGGTGGAACGAACGCCGAACCATTACAGCAGTCGCACGCTTGGGCTCGCGAGCGAATTTCCGTGCATTCATCGAGTAATGCAGGCGATGCACGGCCCAACTCCCTTAGTTTCGAGTTAACCAACCTTTCGAGACGCCGATTCAACCATGCGGTCGTTCCTAGCTCTGGTCGCCTTCCTCATCGCAGCCTTGGTCGTCGCCTCGGCGCTCGCGTATCCCGCTTGGCTGCTCGTCGGGCTCGTTTCCGATCAACCGATCCATCGCGTCATGCACCGCATTGCAATGCTCGTCGCATTCATCGGTTTGATTTTCATCTTCAGGCGCTGGCGCGTCGCCAACAAGGAGGCGCTCGGCTACGGCTTGCCGAAAGCGCAGTTCTTCCGTCAGTTCGCGATTGGCTTGTTGGCGGGCGCCGCCGTCATGGTGCCGCTCTTGCTCACGTTGTTCGGACTCGATGTTCGCGAGCCGAAGCCCGAGATCGTATGGAACGTCGGTACTGTTGCCGGCTTGCTCGCAAGCGGCCTCTTGAGCGGCTTGGTCGTCGCATTGATCGAAGAAACGTTCTTTCGCGGCGCCTTGTACACGGCCGTCAAGCGCGAATCCGGCGAAGCGCTCGCGATCGTCTTGCCGAGCCTGTTGTACGCCTCCGTGCACTTTCTCGGCGGGCGATTGCGCTTGCCGCGCGAAGAGATCGAATGGAGCACCGGGTTTGCGGTGCTCTCCAAGCTCTTGGAGAAATACGCCGCGCCGCTCGAGCTCGTCGATTCGTTGCTCGCGCTATTCGCGGTCGGCGTGCTCCTCGCTTTCGTCCGAGCGCGCACCGGCGCGATTGCCGCCTGCATTGGCTTACATGCCGCATGGGTCTGCACGATTCAATTCGTGCGACAGGTCTCGTACGTCGACAATGCGTCGCCAGCCGGCTGGATCGTCGGTTCTTATGACGGCGTGATCGGATGGGGAGCGCTCGGATGGATCGCACTCATCCTGCTCGCGTTCTGGGTCGCTACGCGACGACAGAGTCAAGCGGCTTAGCCTGCATCGTCGACCGCGAGCTGAACGCGCGAGCGCAAATGATTGAGGCGCTCGAGCGGATCCCGCATCTCCAAGCAGAGCTGTTTTTCCGCCGGCGGCAACGGCAACAGCTCGACGAGCCGCGCGCCGACCCACGCAGCATCTTCGTAGGACACGGGCGTGAAATCGTACAGCGGCGCAAGCTCCGGCAACGCCCGCTGCAAGAGTGTCACGAACGGTTCGCAGTCTTCGGGAACCGGCAACGAAGGTTCGCTATCGAGCCATTCGACTTCGGCGAGATTCAACCCATCCGCTTGGAGACTGGTCGAATGAATCCGGAAACTTCGCTCGCCCACGGCAGTGATGCCGAGCAGCCCGTCCGGCAATTGCTCGAAATCGACGATGCGTGCGGATGTGCCGACGGACGCCGTCGTTGCCGGCCCACCCGCTTCGACGCCCTCCACGATCATTGCCACGCCGAACACCGCGTTCTCGCGCATGCAACGGCCGACCATGTCCAGATAACGCGGCTCGAAGATCCGCAGCTTGAGCGGACCGCCCGGAAACAGGACGGTGTGCAGCGGAAAAAGCGGGATCGTTTCCATTGGCTTCGGTTGCGGCGCTGGCGGCAGACTCCATCGACCCCATTGAGTCACGAGTCACGGGTCACGAGCGAGCCTTTCAAGGAGCTTGCCGTGAATGCCGCCGAACCCGCCGTTCGACATGATCAACACATGATCGCCGGGCTGCAACGTCCGATTGAGATCCTCGACGAGCGCATCGATGTCCGTCGCCACGTGTGCGCGGTTGCCGAGACTTGCCACTGCGCCCGCGACATCCCACTGCACACCGGGTCCTTGATATAGCCACACGACGTCGGCCCGCTCGAGCGACTTTGCGAGCGCATCGCGATGCGTGCCGAGCTTCATGGTGTTGGAGCGCGGTTCCAACACAGCCACCAAGCGCGCTGCGCCGATGCGTCTGCGTAGCCCATCGATCGTCGTTTCGATGGCCGTCGGATGATGTGCGAAATCGTCGTACACCGCGATGTCGCGAACCACTCCGCGGACTTCCATGCGACGCCGCACGCCTGCGAAGTCCTTCAGCGCGGCGATCGCATCGTTCACGGCAACGCCGGCATGGCGTGCGGCGAGAATCGCGGCGAGCGCGTTCTCTGCGTTGTGGCGGCCGACGAGCGACCACTGCACCTCGCCGATCTCGCGTTCGCCTTCCCGGATGACGAACCGCGAAAAGTCGCTTTCGGATTCTGCATCGACGGTCCAAGCGGCATTGTGCTCAGCGCTCGATGCAAAGCGCTCGACGGGCGTCCAGCAACCTCGTTCGATCACTTCCATGACGTGCGGCGATCCGGCGTTCGCAACGATCAACCCGTTGCGAGGAACCATCCGCAGCAACTGATGGAACTGCCATTGAATGGCCGCGACGTCCGGATAGATGTCCGCGTGATCGTGTTCGAGATTGTTCAGGATTGCAGTGCGCGGCCGGTAGTGGACGAACTTCGCACGTTTGTCGAAGAACGCAGTGTCGTATTCGTCGGCTTCGACGACGAAGTGTTTGCCGTTGCCCAATCGCGCCGTCGTCGAGAAGTTGCCGGGCACACCGCCGATCAGGAATCCCGGCTCGAGCCCCGCGTATTCGAGAATCCATGCGAGAATGCTCGAAGTCGTGGTCTTGCCGTGCGTGCCTGCTACCGCAAGCGTCCAGCGCCCTGCAAGCACGTGCCGCGCCAGCCATTCCGGACCCGACGTGTAAGGCATGCCGCTGTCGAGCAACGCCTCGACGAGTGGATTGCCGCGGCTCATGACATTGCCGACCACGACGATGTCCGGCTTCAACTCGAGTTGCTTCGGGTCATAGCCTTCGATGAGCTCGATGCCGAGCGCAGCCAACTGATCGGACATCGGCGGATATACGTTCTGATCGGAGCCGGTCACGCGATGCCCCGCCGCCCTGGCGAGCGCCGCGATACCGCCCATGAACGTGCCGCAGACGCCGAGGATGTGAAGATGCATGGTGAGTTGACAGTTGACAGTGGATAGTTGATAGCGAAGAAAACTCGTTCAGCCGACAGCGGGTTGATTGTCGAGCAGCGAACGACTCACCATCGGCAAACTCGACGCTTGTATCGCCTGGATGCAATTCGAGCCTGACTTACACTCTTCGCTGTCAACTATCAACTATCAACTACTCATGTCCGATCCTCTCTACGTGTCGACGCGCGCAGATCTCGAGCAGGCGATCGATCTGCTGTCGCGCTCGGATTTCATCGCGCTCGACACCGAATTCATGCGCGAGAGCACGTACTACGCCGCGCTGTGCCTGATTCAGGCGGCGACGCCGGACGGCTGCGTCCTGGTCGATCCGCTTGCGCTCGACGACCTGCAGCCCTTGTGGGATCTGCTCGACGACCGCAATCGTGTGAAAGTCCTGCACGCGGCACGTCAGGACCTCGAAGTGCTGTCGCAAGCGCCGCGCTCGAGCGTAGCCGGCGTTGCCGTTCCCGAGGGCGGCAGAATTCCAGGACCGATTTTCGATACCCAGCTCGCAGCGGCGTTTCTCGGTCATCCCGCGCAGATCGGTTACGGAAGCCTCGTGGCGGCACGGCTCGGGCGAACGCTCGCAAAAGGTCATGCTCGCACGGACTGGACGCGCCGCCCGTTGAGCGCCGAGCAATTGAGCTACGCGGCCGACGACGTTCGTTATCTCGTCCCGCTATATCGCGATCTGCGGGATGCGCTCGCCGAGACTGGACGGCTCGAGTGGCTGCTAGAGGAAACGCGCAAACTCGAAGATCCGGCGCTTTTCCGCACCGACCCCGATGAGGCCTGGCGTCGACTCAAGGGCCTGGATCGACTCAAACCGGCTCAGCGGCTCGCCGCAAAGCTCTTGGCCGCTTGGCGAGAACAGAAGGCCATGAAACACGATCGACCGCGGGGCTGGATTCTTTCCGACGAAGCATTGCGAGAGATCGCCGAGCGGCTTCCTGCGTCGGCGGCCGATCTCGAACAGATTCGCCAGCTGCCGGCCGGCGTCGTCCGCAAGAACGGCGACGAGTTTCTGGCCATCGCCGAGCAAGCGCGGCGCGAAGCGCACAAGGAACCCGAGTACGAGCTGCCTGAGAAACCGGATCCCGATCAAGTCGCTCGCGTGACCCGCTTGATGTCGGTCGTGCGCAAGCGCGCCGAGGAAATGAAGATCGCACCGGAGCTGCTCGCTACGCGTCGCGACATCGAGCAGCTGGTCTTCTCCGGACGCACGCAGAACATCGCTTCCGGGTGGCGACGCAGCGCGATCGGCGAAGAGCTTCTCGCGCTCGCGCTGGCGCCCGGTTAGTCGGTCACTTCTTACGCCGCGGAGCGGTTTTGCGTGCTGGGCGCTTCGCGGCCTTACGGACCGTCTTTTTCGTCGTCCGACGCTGCGGCTTGGTCGCTTTGGCTTTCGCCTTGCGCACACTTCGCGCAGCTGCACTGCGCTTCTTAGCCGTCGTCTTGGTCTTGGCCTTGGTCCTGGTTTTCGCCTTGGTTTTGGTTTTCGCCTTTGCCTTAGCCTTGGCCCGGGTTTTTGCGGGTTTCTTGGTTGCCGCCTTCTTTGCCGCGACCTTCTTCTTGCGCGCGGGCTTCTGCGGGCTTGCTTGCTCGACCGTCACGGCTTCAGGCGGTACCGGCTTCGCAAGCGCTGCCGCTTCCATACGCTCGAACACCTCGTCGAGCTCGCCCTCGCCGGCGATTTCCCGCAACAGACCCAGCTGAGAATAGTGAGCGACGAGCGGGCGAGTCTGGCGCTCGTAGACCTCCAGACGATTTGCGATCACTTCCTCCTTGTCGTCGGGCCGCTGATACAGCTCGGCGCCGTCCTTTGCACAGGTCGTCGTACCCTCCGGCATCGTGTGCACGTTGTACACAGTGCCGCATTGCGGACAGATGCGCCGGCCGGCCAAACGCTGCATGAGCGTCTCGCGACGGACGTCGAGCAGCAGCACTGCATCCAACGGCTGATTGAGCTCTGCGAGCAATTCGTTGAGCGCATTCGCCTGCTCGATGGTGCGCGGGAATCCATCCAGGATGAATCCGTTCGCGGCATCGGGCCGGCTGAGCCGATCGCGAATCAGCCCGAGCACGATGTCATCCGAGACGAGCTGACCGGCTTCCATGACGGCCTTCGCTTGACGGCCGAGCTCGGTCCCGCGCGCGACTGCATCGCGCAACAGGTCGCCCGATGACACTTGCGGCACGCCGTACTTGGCCTGCAGACGCTGCGCCTGTGTCCCCTTGCCAGAGCCTGGCGCACCCAACAATACGATCCGCATATCTTTCGATCCTGAGCCTCGTCCAAAAGAGCCGCTACCCTACAGTAAACGGCGGGTTTGTGGGTACTGGGGAGCCGTTTTGGCGCCCAGCGCCAAAACTCGGGCTCTGGGCTCTGGCCCTGGGCTCTGGTCAGAAAAGGGCTTCGGAACCAAACCCGAGACGACTCACGCTCGAACGATTCTCGCACCGCAACTTCAACTTCGATCACGCGTTGTGCGCGCAGCGCGTTCGCAGTGCGCGCTTGCTCGTCTGCTGTCTGCGAGTCTTGCTTTCGAAGACAGGCACGCGAACTCGGACGCTGACCAGCACCAGAGCCCAGCGCCCAGCGCGCCTGCTATGCTTCGATCAATCATCAGCGATTCCACGAACGAGGTGTGCAATGCCCGCCACGAAGCCACGCAACGCTTTTTACGCTCAATCCGGAGGAGTCACGGCGGTGATCAACGCATCCGCATGCGGCGTGATCGAAACCTGCCGCAAGCACAAGGCCAAGATCGGCAAAGTGTACGCAGGCCGTCACGGCATCGTCGGTGCGCTCACGGAAGACTTGATCGACACGAGCAAGGAATCTCCGGCTGCGATTCGGGCGTTGCGGCATACGCCGGCGGGCGCATTCGGCTCGGCGCGCTACAAGCTCAAGAAATTCGAGGACGACCCGGCCCAGTACGAGCGCCTGATCGAAGTCTTCAAGGCGCACAACATCGGCTACTTCTTCTACAACGGCGGCGGAGATTCGGCAGATACGTGCCTGAAGGTTGCGCAGCTCGCCGAGAAGACCGGTTATCCGCTGCAGGCCATCCACGTACCGAAAACGGTCGATAACGACCTGCCGATCACGGATACGTGTCCCGGTTTCGGCTCGGTCGCCAAGTACGTCGCGGTGTCGATCCGCGAAGCCGGCTTCGATGTGGCCTCGATGGCCAAAACGTCGACGAAAGTGTTCATTCTCGAAGTCATGGGCCGTCACGCAGGCTGGATCGCAGCCGCCGGCGGCCTCGCCGCCGAGCGCGACGGCGATTCGCCTCACGTGATCCTGTTTCCCGAGATCACGTTCGACGAAGACGCCTTCTGTGCACGCGTGAAGGAATCGGTCGAGCGCTACGGCTATTGCTCGATCGTCGTCTCCGAGGGTGTGAAGAACAAAGAAGGCAAGTTCCTTTCCGATGCGGGGCTACGCGACGCTTTCGGCCATGCCCAGCTCGGCGGCGTCGCGCCGGTCATCGCTCAGCTCGTGAAGGAGAAGCTCAAGTACAAATATCACTGGGCCGTCGCCGACTACTTGCAGCGTGCCGCCCGCCACATCGCCTCGAAAGTCGATGTCGAGCAGGCCTACGCCGTCGGCAAGGCAGCCGTGGAGCTTGCCCTCAAAGGACACAATTCGGTGATGCCCACAATCGTCCGCGTCTCCGACCGTCCGTACAAATGGAAGATCGGCATCGCACGCCTGGAGGATGTGGCCAACAAGGAAAAGATGCTGCCGCGTGACTTCATTACGCCCGACGGCTTCCATATCACCGCGAAGGCACGGCGGTACTTGAGCCCGCTCATTCAGGGAGAAGATTACCCGCCCTACGAGAACGGGTTGCCGCAGTACGTCAAGCTGAAGAACGCGGCCGTGAAGAAAAAGCTGAGCACGACCTTTATGGTATAGTCGCCCGCCATTTTTCCGGGAGATTCGCACAATTCAGCGCGGTTTCCCGGGCCCGATACGAACTGTTTTCGATAACGAATCCCTCGGGGGGAGGAAATTCATGTCCACTGATGCTGCGCTTTGGCTCGCAATCGGCGCTGGCCTTTTGGCCGTGCTGTACGGCGTGTTTTCGTTCGGGTGGATCAACAAACAGCCTGCGGGTAACGACCGCATGCAAGAAATCGCTGCGGCGATTCAAGCAGGCGCCAAGGCTTACTTGAACCGCCAGTACTCGACGATCGCGATCGTCGGCGCGGTGTTGTTCGTGCTCCTCGGTTTGGCGCTCGATTGGCAGACCGCAGGCGGCTTTGCGGTAGGCGCGGTGCTCTCGGGCGTGGCCGGCTTCATCGGCATGAACGTCTCGGTCAGAGCGAACGTGCGCACGGCACAAGCGGCGAGCGTCGGCTTGAATCCCGCGCTCACCGTTGCGTTCCGCGGCGGCGCCATCACCGGCATGCTCGTCGTCGGCCTCGGCCTGCTCGGCGTTTCGGGCTACTTCGCATTGCTCGGTGCCGATCGCGATGCACTGCACGCACTGGTCGGTCTGGCGTTCGGCGGCTCGCTGATTTCCATCTTCGCCCGCTTGGGCGGCGGCATTTTCACCAAGGGCGCGGACGTCGGCGCGGACCTCGTCGGTAAGGTGGAGGCCGGTATTCCGGAAGACGACCCGCGCAACCCGGCGGTGATCGCCGATAACGTGGGCGACAACGTCGGCGACTGCGCCGGCATGGCCGCCGACTTGTTCGAAACCTACGCGGTGACGGTCGTCGCGACGATGGTGCTCGGCGGCTTGATGTTCACGGCGGCCGACGGCGGGCTCGACATCCGGTACGTGCTCTACCCGCTCGCGCTGGGCGGCGTTTCGATCATCGCCTCGATCATCGGCGCCTTCTTCGTGAAGGCCGGCGAAGGCGGCAAGATCATGTCGGCGCTGTACCGCGGCACTGCGGTCTCCGGCATCCTGGCGCTGATCGCGTTCTATTTCGTCAGCGATGCGCTCATGGGCGATCGCGCGACGGACATGTTCATCTGCGCGGTCATCGGCTTGGCCCTCACGGCTGCGCTCATCTGGATCACCGAGTACTACACGGGCACCGAGTACAGCCCGGTGCGTCGCGTTGCCGAAGCCTCGCAGACCGGTCACGGCACGAACGTGATTGCGGGTCTGGCCGTCTCGATGCGCTCGACCGCATGGCCGGTGCTCGCCGTCTGCGCCTCGATCTGGGGCGCGTATGAAATCGCCGACCTCTACGGCATCGCCATCGCTGCGACCGCGATGCTCTCGATGACCGGCATGATCGTCGCGCTCGACGCCTACGGCCCGATCACCGACAACGGCGGCGGTATCGCCGAGATGTCCGGTCTGCCGAAGGACGTGCGCAAGATCACCGACGCGCTCGATGCAGTTGGCAACACGACTAAGGCCGTCACGAAGGGCTACGCCATCGGCTCCGCAGGCCTGGCGGCGCTCGTGCTGTTCGCCGACTACACGCACAACCTCGAAGCGGTGGGCAAGCTGCAAGAGTTCAGCCTCTCCGATCCGGCCGTGATCATCGGTCTGTTCATCGGCGGTCTCGTGCCCTACCTCTTTGGCGCCATGGCGATGGAAGCCGTCGGTCGCGCCGCAGGCTCGGTCGTGATCGAAGTGCGCCGTCAGTTCCGCGAGATCAAAGGCATCATGGAAGGCACGGCCAAGCCCGACTATTCGAAGGCCGTCGACATGCTGACGCGCGCGGCGATCAAGGAAATGATCATTCCGTCGCTGTTGCCGATCCTCGTGCCGGTCGCCGTTGCGTTCGGCATGAACTACCTGATGGGCGAAGGCGCTGGCGTTCGTGCGCTCGGCGGCTTGCTGATCGGCACGATCGTCACCGGCTTGTTCGTCGCGATCTCGATGTGCACCGGCGGCGGCGCCTGGGACAATGCCAAGAAATACGTCGAGGAAGGCAACTTCGGCGGCAAGGGTTCCGAGACGCACAAGGCCGCGGTCACGGGCGACACCGTCGGCGATCCGTACAAGGACACCGCCGGTCCCGCGATCAACCCGCTGATCAAGATCATCAACATCGTCGCGCTGCTCATCGTGCCGCTTCTCTGAAGCGGCACGAAAGGGCGCTGGGCACTGGCGCTGGCTAGAGGCCGCCTGAAGGCGCCTAAACCATCGCTTGCCCTCTCAGCCTTCCTGAACAAGGCGCACCAAAAAGTCGGCTGCAGCAAATGCAGCCGACTTTTTTATTACTCAGCGATTCAAGCTGCGAAAATCCTGCCCGTTGGAGCCTGGCCCGGCCGCGCTTGAACTGCCCACCGAGTCGAACTGCCAAGCTCGGACGAAGGACGCTAGAGCTCTCGATCAGGTCGAGACGCGAAAGAGGGAACGTGGACAAAGAAGACCGCCGGCACCAGCGCACTGTCGCGGCGTGAGCAACCTCTTCTGACCAGTGCCCAGAGCCCCGGGGCCCAGGCCCCCGGACGTACACAGCCCGAACGTCCCTACAGCCTACAGCCCGCGCATTCGCGCCTACGCGCTCGCGCGCGCCACCGCCTTCGCCAGCGGCTGCGGGCGACCCAGGTAATAGCCTTGGACGAAATCGACACCCATGCGCTTTGCGGCCTCGAGCGCGCCGCCGTCTTCGACCTGTTCGGCAACGACCTGGAAGTTGAGCGTGCGCGCCAGCTTGATCATGGCAGCGACCATCGCTTGGTTGACCGAATCTGCTGCCAAGTTGCGGATGAAAGTGCCGTCGATCTTCAAATAATCGAGCGAGAGATTCTTGAGATTGCCGAACGACGAGAGACCACGGCCGAAATCGTCCAACGCAAAGCGGCATCCCATGCTGTGCAGCACGCCAATGAAGCGCTGGGCGTGCTCGATGTTTTGAATGACCGAATTCTCGGTCACTTCGAAACACAATTGATCGGGCGACACGCCGGTACGATCCAGGCAATCGACGACGAACTCGAGGAATGTCGGATCCCCGAGCGTCTGCCCTGACAAATTGATGGCCAAGCAGCGATTCGGCGGCAAACGAATGCCGCCGCGGCCGAGCGCGGTCAGCGCCGTGCTGACGACCCAGCGGTCCACATCGGACATGAGCCGATAACGTTCGGCTGCGCGCAGGAATTCCACCGGCGAAATGCCGCCAGGCACGTTCTCGTCCTGCAAGCGCAGCAGCACTTCGAGCGCCGGGCCTTCTTTCACGGTCGTTCCCGTCGCAACGATCGGCTGGGCCATCAACTCGAACCGATTCTCCTTGAGCGCGGTCTGGAGCCGTTGCAGCCACTGAATCTCGCCGCGGTGCCGCGCGACGGCTTCGTCGCGCGCGGAATACACATGAACGTGATTGCCTTGCTTCTTCGCGACGTAACAGGCCGAGTCCGCCGCGCTCATGAGCTCTTCGGGCGCACCGCTCTCGCGCGAGATTTCGACCAACCCCACGCTGACGCCGATGTTGAAGATCTTGTCCTTCCACACGAACCGGTAGTCGCTGATCTTGCGAACGACGTCATCGGCGATCTGCCGTGCCTTGTCGAGCGGACAGCCGACGAGCAGCAAGCCGAACTCGTCGCCGCCGAGACGGCCCACCGTATCGGAATCGCGCACGGCCTCTTTGATGAGCGCGGCGACTTCGCGAAGCATGCTGTCGCCGGCCATGTGCCCGCACGTGTCGTTGACGACCTTGAACCGATCGAGGTCCAAGTAACAAAGCACATGACGCGCCGAGTTCGAATGAGCGGTTTCGATGCACTCGTCGAGCCGCCGCTCGAACTCCCGACGATTGACCAGGCCGGTCAGCGCGTCGTGAGTGGCCTGATAGGACATCTGCCGTGCAAGGCCGCGGACCTCGGTGACGTCCCGAACGACCACGACCGTACCGCTGAGCCCGCCCTTGTGCGTCTTGAGCGGCGTCACCGTGAGCTCGACCGAACGCTCGTCCCCGCCGCGCCGGGAAATCATCAATCCGCGTCGTCCGACGGTGACCTTCGTCTGCGTTGCCAGGCACTGCCGCACCGGATCGCCTAGCGAGCGCCGATCGGCTTCATCGACGAGCGCAATGATGTCGGTGATGGTCTTGCCGACAGCCTCGACGGCGGTCACGCCGACGATCTGTTCGGCCGCCTGATTCATGTAATCGATTCGAGCGAGCGCATCGGTCGTGATCACGCCCTCGCCCAGGGAATCGAGCGTTTCCCAAGCGGTCGGCCTCGCCCGCTCGATCGGCGGAGCGATCGCCGAACGCGGCCCCATTTCGATCATCGTGAGCAACAGTGCGGGGCCGCTCCGATAGTCGATCCGTACGGCCGACAGCTCGACGCGCGCGGACTCCCCGTCCTGCGGATGCAATTCGACCTCGAGCCGCTCCGGCCCCGGCTCCCCGGCAAGCGAGCGTCCCAGCAACTCGGCAACCAGCTCCGAGTAATCCGGGTGAACGAGGCTCGTCATCGACTTGCCGGTGAGCCCTTGCGGGTCGTCGGCGCCGATGAGGTCCGCAAAACGGCGATTGGCGAAAACGATGGTGTCGCGATGGACTGCGACGGCTTCCTGCAGGCCGCTCAACAGACCGAACAGCGAGCGCTCGCGCTCCTGGATCAGCAATTCCTTGACGGCGATCTGCTCCAAAAGCTGATTCGCGCTGTTCGCGAACTTTGCGGTGACGCCTTCTGCGCGCAGCCGCTCTGTGAATCGTCCCTCGCGGACGATCTCATCGAGTTGCTCTGCCGCACGCGCAAGACGCGCTGCCCGCCACTCCCGCCAGAAAAGCAGGCCGAGCAATGCGGCGACCGCCAGCGACAACGCAATAGTCAACGTCCCAAACGGGCTCATTTAACCGCCAAAGTCTTATCCCTTCTCCCCGAATTGCGCTCAGTGCTCCCACTGGGCGCGCTTTGTTTCGAGCTCTTGAGACCGGCTTTCGTGTGCCGGTCCTTGCTGATGCAGCAGTGCGGACCTTTGCAGAAGCACGCGTAATCTCGCGTGAGAGAGCATATCGAAGCGCCGGAATTCTGCCGCAATGATTGACCATAATGGTAAGGCGCTTGTACCTAAGGGCCGCTCGAACCGGCATCACTGTCGCTTTTGCTTACAACGCACGCGATGAGCTCGAACGCAAGAGCGCTTTCGGATGTGGTTAGCGGACGCCGTCAAGCGACGACAGGACGATGAGCGAAAGCCACGCCTCCCGTGACCCGATAGCGTTCACCATAACTTGTCGGCGATACCCAAAGCCCGTACGCTTTGCCGCCCTCCGCTGGCTTGAAACCGAAGATTCGACGCGCGATGAACACCGAAGCCTTTCGTTACCAGATGGTCGAACAGCAAGTGCGAACCTGGGAAGTCTTCGATGAGCGCGTGCTGGAAGTCATGCGCGGGATCGATCGGGAAGCGTTCGTACCGTCCGACTGGGCTGCTGTAGCCTATGCGGATGCGAGCATCCCGCTCCCGAAAGGCCAGAAGATGCTTCCGCCCAATGTGCACGGGCGAATCCTGCAGGCGCTGGATCTCGGCCCGAACGACGTTGCCCTTGAAGTGGGCGCCGGATCGGGGTATCTGACGGCCTGCATGGCCAAGCTGTGCGCGCGCGTGCGTTCGGTGGAGATCCATCCCGAGCTGACCGAGCTCGCACGCGCCAACCTGCATCGGGCCACGATCAACAATGCCTCGGTCGAGACGTTCGATGCGATGACGTTGGACGAAACGGCGCGCTACGACGCCATCGCCGTCACGGGATCGTTACCGATCTACGACGAGCGATTCCAACGAGCATTGAAAATCGGCGGTCGCTTGTTCGTGGTCGTCGGCACGGCGCCCATCATGGAAGCATGGAAGGTCACGCGATTGGGCGAACGCGAATGGCAACGCGAGAGCTTGTTCGAGACCGTCATCGATCCGCTCGTCAACGCGCCTCGCGTATCGCAGTTCGTTTTTTAACTCTGATTCATTAGAGAGTGACGGATGAGCGTTCCGGAGATCACACCCGCCGAATTCGTCGCTCGACGCGATCGCGGCGAGGCCTTGACCTTGCTTGACGTGCGCGAGGACTGGGAGCTCGCAGTTGCCAGCGTTCCAGGCATCGTCCACATCCCGATGGGACAAGTGGCCGAGCGACTGAACGAGCTCGACCGCGACCGGCCCGTCGTCGTCTTGTGCCGCTCGGGACGGCGCAGCCTGGAAGTGGCGAAACTGCTGCAGCAAAACGGGTTCGACGCGATCAACCTCGCCGGCGGAATTCTGGCGTGGTCGCGCGATCTCGATGCAACCATACCCACCTACTGACGAGTCTTAGACGCTTGACGCTTCGTTGCGAATGCCGCCCGGCCGCAACGGCGTCATCGATCTCTCAGCGTGATACTGTTGGTGGAATAACTGCGCCGATCGGCGGCAGATGGGAAAGACGATATGAATTTGCGTGCGCACCTCCTCGCTAGCGTAGTCGCCGCCGCATTTGCAGCTTCGTTGCCGGCGAATGCGGCCAAGTCTCCGGATGCTGTCGACCTGCTTCAGGTATATCAGCGTGCATTGCAGAACGATCCGATCATCCGAGAAGCGGAGGCGAACCGTCTAGCCACGCTCGAGAACAAGCCTCAGGCACGCGCGCAGCTCTTGCCGCAACTCGTCGCGTCGGGTGCCAAGAACCGCGTGGACACCGAACGGACCGGCAGCAATTTGCAACGTATCGACGCCAACGATCCGAACAGCCCGCTCGTACCGGTTCCGACGACGACCTCCGCCGATGGCGTGAGCCAGTTCCAGTACCGCATTCAGCTCACCCAGACGCTGTTCCGCTGGGACCGTTGGGTCGCCCTGCAGCGCGCGGACAAACAGGCAGCGCAGGCCGAGATCGACTTCAAAGCTGCGCAACAGGATCTCCTCGCGCGCACAGCCGAACGCTATTTCAACGTTCTGGCCGCCGAGGACACGCTCGAGGCGGCGCAGGCCACGTTGGACGCTCTGGAGCGGCAACTCGAGCAGGCGGAGAAACGCTTCGAGGTCGGCCTGATCGCGATCACCGACGTCCAGGAGACGCGCGCGACGCGCGATCAGGCGTCAGCGGCCGTCATCGCAGCCAAACGGCAGCTCGCGACCGCCCGTGAGAACCTGCGCGAGCTCACCGGAACGACATTCGAAAAGCTCGCACAGCCGGGCGCCGACATTCCGTTGAAAACGCCCGACCCCGAGGACGAGGAAGCCTGGGTCAGGGCGGCGCTCGAGGGCAACCTTCGCTTGATTTCCGCTCGATTGCAGACCGAGATCGCGAAAGACGATGTTCGCGTGGCGCGCGCAGGTCACTTGCCGACGCTCGATCTCGTTGCCAGTCACGCCTACAGCGAAGACGAGGGCGATGCCGCGACGCGCGGCGCCGTGTTCCCGGGATTGGCGAACCAGGAATCCGAATCGGACATCATCGGCGTGCAAGTGACCGTACCGATCTTCTCTGGCGGTGCGACGCAATCCCAGGTACGTCAACGCGTGTACTTGCATCGCGCAGCGCGCGAGCGCTCCGAGCGCACCGCACGCGAGACCGAGCGGCTGGTTCGCGACTCGTATCTCGGCGTGTTGAGCGACATTGCGCGCGTCCAGGCACTGCGCCAAGCCGTCCAATCGTCGCAAACGGCATTGCAAGCAACCGAAGCTGGATTCGAGGTAGGCACCCGCACAACCGTCGACGTGCTCGAGTCCCGGCGCAACCTGTTCGAAGCGCAGACGAACTACGCCCGCAGCCGCTACGACTACATCATCAATCTGCTTCGTTTGAAAATCGCCACCGGCTCACTGAGCGAAGCGGATTTGGCGGAAGTGAACGGCTGGCTCACTGAATAGTCGACAGTGAGCAGTTGACAGTTAACAGCAAAGAGCGCGTTCTACGCGCTCTTTTTTTTTGCGATCCGCAAAAATCCGAAAATGAATGCCAGACACACAGGCAGGTAATCGAATGTCGTGAGCTCCGAGCTGCGACCCGCCCGTTGTCAACTGTCAACTATCAACTGTCAACTCGTTCGATTCCATGTCGATCCACGCGCTCTTTCCCACGCTGGTCTACTACGCGCCCTTGCAGAAGGGCTCGTGGCGCCCGTTCAACGAGCGGCTGCGGCGGGAATGCTTGCAGCTGCGCATCGACGACGAAGCCGGACGGCGGTGGTCGGCGAAGAACTATCCGGGCGGTTACACGTCCTACGGCTCCGTGCACCGCATGTACGAGCTGTCGCCGACGTTTGCGCAACTGCGGCAGAAAATCGATGCGCACGTTCGCAAGTACGTTCGCGCGCTGGAGCTCGACCTGGAGGGACGTGAGCTCACGATGACGGACTGCTGGGTCAACATCATGCCGCGCCAGGTCGTGCACAGCCTGCACCTGCACCCGCTCTCGACGATCAGCGGAACGTACTACGTGCAGACGCCGAAGTTGAGCTCAGGGCTGAAATTCGAGGATCCGCGGCTCGATCGATTCATGGCCGCACCGCCGAAGCGGCCCGACGCGCGCCCGCAGAACCGCCCGTGGTTCGTCGTCCCCGCGCAAGCCGGCAATGTCGTGTTGTTCGAAAGCTGGCTGCGCCACGAGGTGCCGGCGAACTTGGTCGATGCCGAGCGCATCAGCATCAGTTTCAACTACAACTGGTTCTAAAACCCATCTCAAGACCTTGCGTGCCCCGCTGTTAGCCCCGCAACTCACACGCGCGGCCGCTCGCAACGTTTTGAGGATGCCTTCTACCCTGCCGCGGCGTTCGTCCCCGTGCTCGCGCCGAGCCAGCGCTCGAGCTTCTCGTTCAGTCGATCCCGGTCGATCGGCTTCGAAATGTAATCGTCCATTCCCGCGGTCAGACATTCGGCATCTGCGCCCTTCATGGCATGCGCGGTGAGCGCAATGATGGGAATCCGCGCTCCCATAGGTTCTCGCGAACGAATGATGCGCGTTGCCTCGTAACCGTCCATGATCGGCATCTGACAATCCATCAGGATCAGGTGGTAGCGGCCGGTTTCCCACGCTTGAACTGCGGCTGCACCGTCTCCCGCCACGTCGACGCGATAGCCGAGCTTCTCGATGATTCGGCAGACGACCTTTTGATTGACGAGGTTGTCTTCGGCCAGCAGGATGTGATGCTGCTCGCGCGCTCGCTGCGAGCGCAGCGCATGACGCGTGATGATGGGCTGCGTGCGATGATGCCATGCCTCGGGCGTCGAGCCGAGCACGAGCATCATCGTGTCCGTCAAATCGCGTTGCGTGACCGGCTTGAGCAAGTACCCGGCGAAGCCGAGCTCCGCGAACTTCCGTCCGTCGCCGCGCTGGCCCGACGAGGTCAACAGAATCAGGCGCGTCGATTTGAGCGCCGGCTCGCTCAGAATCATCTTGCCGAGCTTCGCCCCGTCGCAATCCGGCATTTGATGATCGAGCACGGCCACTTCGAACGGCTTGCCGATCTGCGCAGCCTGCCGCATCAACGCGAGCGCCTCATCCGCGGAGCTCGCGCAAACCGCATCCATGTGACACATCGCAAGCTGCCCCATGAGTACCTTGCGATTGGTGGCGTTGTCGTCGACGACGAGCACGCGCTGACCTGCGAGCTCGATCGGCGCCGTGCGCTTCGGCAGGCCGGGAGCGCGCGCATGCCCGAGCCGCAACGTGAACCAGAACGTCGAGCCCACGCCCTCCTCGCTCTCGACGCCGACTTCACCGCCCATCAGCTCGACAAGCCGCTTGACGATCGACAAGCCGAGCCCCGTACCGCCGAAACGACGCGTCGTCGACGCATCGACCTGACTGAACGCCTGGAACAGCGCGCCCATGCGATCCGCCGGAATACCGATGCCCGTATCGCGCACCTCGACGCGCAGGACGATGCCCTCTGCGTCCTTCTCCACGACACGGCAATCGATCGCCACCTCGCCGGTCTGCGTGAACTTGACGGCATTGCCGCCCAGATTCAGGAGCACCTGCCGAATCCGACCGGCATCGCCGCGCACCATATCCGGCACGTTCGGATCGATCAGCGCAATGACTTCCAAACCCTTGGCGTGCGCCTGCACGGCCAGCAACCGCGCCACGTCCTCGATCGTGTCGCGCACATCCATGTCGAGATATTCCAGCTCGAGCTTGCCGGCTTCGACTTTCGAGAAATCCAATATGTCGTTGATCACGGTGAGCAATGCTGCCGCGCTGTCGCGCACCGTCTGCGCGTAGTCGGCCTGCATGGGATCGAGCGGTGTCTCGAGCAGTAGCTCCGCCATGCCGATCACGCCATTCATCGGCGTGCGAATTTCGTGGCTCATGTTTGCCAGGAATTCGCTCTTCGCCCTGTTCGCCGCCGCAGCGGCTTCCGTCGCTTCGATGAGCGCCTGTTGATATTGGCGGCGTTCCGTAATGTCCTGCTGCGAGCCCGACACCGTCAGCGGACAACCGGCCACATCGCGCTCGACCGCGCCGCGCAATCGAAACCACCGCCACTCGCCTTGGCTGGTCTGTGCACGCAGCTCGATATCGAGCGGAGAATCGTCGGCAATGCATTTGTCGATCGTCTTGCGCAGCGTGCCGACATCCTCCGGGTGCACGACCGAGAAGAACCGTTCGCGATCCGAGAGAAACGCCTCTTGCGGCAGCCCGAGCATTTCCGCGAACCGCGGGGATACCCACATGTCGCGCGTGCGCACATCGAGCTCCCACAAACCGTCGTTCGCCCCGCGGATCGCACGAGCCAAACGGGCTTCGGTCTCACGCAACGCACGTTCGGCTTGGCGCCGCTCGTACTCGCGCGCCATGTTGTCCAGACCGAAGACGACATTGCGCGCCATGTGAGCGAGCAGCGCGACGATTTCCTCGTCGAAGGCATTCAATTCCGCCGAATACAGGAGCAACACGCCGATGCTCTTGCCGTCGCGCACGAGCGGCAAGGCAGCGCCCGAAGCAACGCCGGCCTGTCTGGCCCGCGCGTGCCAATGACCCGTCCGCTCGTCGTTCAGGAAATCGTTGCTCACGGCGGGCTGCAACGTGCGGAACGCGCACCCGACGAGCCCCTGTCCCTCGGGCGTCTGCGCATCGACGGAAATACGTACCGACCGGAGCTGATCGGCGCCGTAACCGGCGACGGCCGCAACCTTCGCCTCGAATCCGTTCTCCGGAATGCAAATGCTCGCCGCCAGAAACTTGCCGCCGTAAACCGCGGCATCGCACACCTTCTGGTACAGCTCATTGGGGGTTTCGACGCGCAGGATCGCCTCGTTCGTCGCGCTCAGAGCGGCAAACATGCGTCCGAGGCGAGCCGCAGCGAGCTCCGCCGCCTTCCGTTGCGTCACGTCCTTCGACAGGCTCACGATCAGCCAGCGGCCGTCGACCTGGATGGCGCGGCGATGGGTCTCGGCAATGAGCTCGCGCCCGTCCCGCATCTGCGAGTACGTCTCGAGCGTCAAGCCTTCCTCGCCGGCATCGATCACACGATCGTAGATTGCTTTGAGCTCCTCCTGGGAAGCTTTCACGATGTCGGCCGGCCCCATCTGGAGTAGCTCCTGTCGCGAATACCCCGTGCGCTTCACGGCCGTCTCCGTAAAGTCGACGAAACGCATCGTTTCGAGATCGACGATGTAGATGGAGTCGCCGCAGACATCGATAGCGGCACGGAAACGTCGCAGGCTGGCGAGATCGGATGCGGGAAGAGACGTGCCGCCGGACGCGCTCCGACGAGCAACGAGCCAAGCCACGGCTGCTCCCGCCGCGCCCGCAATCAGACAAAGAACTGTCGTCAGCAGCATCGACCCGCTCCCTCCTACGGAGTGGTTTGGATGCGCCAGGAGGAGGAATGCGGCGCGGTCCAACGGCTGCAGACTAGTGGAACGCCATGCACGAGAATGGCGCGGCAGGTCTCGCCGTCAGCGCGATACCGATTTTTGCCCAAGCAAGATTCAGGCGTTGCCTTAACAACGCCTGATCGGAAATGAGACGGCGGTCGCTTGAATGCGCTTCGCCGGGAGGGATTCTGCGCTGCAGCAACCTGCAATCAGGTCGCTGCAGCGCCGGGAGCTAGCTCAGACGCGCAGCGACCACAGCTCGGCGAGCGTGCTCCATTCGGAATCCTTGCTGACTGCGCGGAACGCCTGGCGTGCTTGATCCTTCTGGCCCTTCTTGAGATAGGCCACGCCCAGATCGATCTGCGCCTCGTCGACATCCGTGACGCCGCCGCGCTTGATTCCGCGCTGGAGCGCTGCGATCGCGGCGTCGTAATCGCCTGCACCCAGGTAGGCCTGCCCGAGTGCCACATCGGCCTGTCCGCTTGCAGCGGCTTCCGTTTGCTTCGCGAGCTGCGGCAGTTGCTTCTTCATCGCTTCGGCGCGCTGCTTGGCCGCCTGGAACAGACGGTCGTAACGGCCCTGTTGAGCTTTGTCGTCGCTCTTGAGGATGCCGTTATCCATACCTTCCTGGATGATCTGCACGGCCTCGATGGGCGCGTTGCCCACCTTCTCGTCCATCGCGAGCTGGGCGAACTCGTAGTAGTCGCGGTCGCGCTTGAGCACGCCGGCTTCGCGCATCAAGCGGAAATAGCCCAGATCCACGCGATCCGAACCTTTGCCGCGCACATTGGCGAGCAGCGTGCTCCAGTCGTCCGGCTTGTTGTAATGACGAACGAGCTTCTTGAGCGCCTCGGTGGCGCCGGCCTTGTCGTTCAACTTGGTGTAGCTGTCATAGACCAGCCGCAGCCAGTCCTCCTTCGGCTTCTGCCCGGCACGTTCGACGCGCGTGGCAAGCGCAGACATCGTCGCGGCAGCGTTCTTGTAGTCGTTGGAGAGGTAGTAGGCCTGGCCGAGCACCAACGCGGCGTCCTGATTGCCCGGGTTCTTGTCATAGAGCTGCTTCGAGTACTTGATCGCTTTGTCGTACTGCTTGAGCTGGAAGAACATCTGCGCCAGCGACTGCGTGCGCGTCGGCACTTCGTTCGCCGGCATCTGCCCGGAGTTGAGCATGCGCTCGTAAACGACCGCCGCCTCGCCCATCTTCTTCTGCGAGAACAGCACATAGGCAAGGAAGTTGTCGATCTGATACTCGTCGTAAGCGGTCTTGCCGCTCTGCGCCTGAGCCTCTTTGATCTTCTCCAGAGCGACGTTCCACTGGCCTTTCTTGGTGGCGTCCTGAGCTGCTTTCAGCGCTTTCGCCACACCCACACTCAGCTGCTGGCCGCCCTGCTCAGCTGCGCTGACGGCAGTGACGACGCCCATCGAAATACCGGCTGCAGCAGTACCGATAAGCGCTACCGCCAGAACACTCCTCAACATCGACATGTACGACCCCCTCAACTACTTGAGAACAAGGCATCAAGTTCGATCCCCGTCGCGGGCGGCGGGTTCCCGGATCGACTCGATGCGGTGCACTTTGCTCGAGATGTTGTGATGGATCTCACCGCAGCCGACTGACGTTGCGGTGCCGCACGCACTCGAGACGAACACGCTCGACGAGCACCAATCAGGGCATCGCCGAACACCGATTCAGGATGACGATCGCACGACCGATACGACGCATCCTCTACCGAGCGAAGTTCGTAATCGGCCTATGGTAACGCGACGAGCGCACATGGGCGACATCGCCGGCCGGTCGATAAAGCGGACCGGACGACGTAGGGGTCAGCGCGAAACCTCGCCGCCCCTCGCACCCGGGTGTGGATCGCGCGCAAGCGGCATCGCTTGCTGCCGTAACACACCATGGCTCCCTCGAAGGATGCCACGGTCTTAACCGATTTTTACAGTCTCGCGTACCGAGTCCGCTACGTCTTCGATGACTCAACACGCCTCGAGGACGGCTTTCGGGCACGATCGATGCAGCCGTTTGGTGCAGAAACATAGGGGATTCGGCATTCATGCACCGCGTCGAAGCACCGCGGGCGATGCGTGACCGAAATGTGATTCGCGCGATGGCTGCGCAGCGCTTGGCCGCGCGCCGTCGCAAGCGGGAACTCCGGTCATGGCCGCGAAGCGCCGCATGATGGATGCTTCGCGGCGCCTCGCGGGCCGAATGCCGGCTAGATACCGATCTGGACGACGAACGAAACGGCCCGCGCGCGGCCGAAATCATAGTCGCCCTGCTTGTAGTTCAAGCCCAGCGTCAACGCGCGCGAAACCTTTCGCGCGATCGTTGCTTCGTACGTGTACTCGTAGCCGCGCAACTCCCGATCGTCGTCATCGTTGAAATCGAAAAGGCCTTTGTCGCTGCGTAGCTTCCAGCGCGCACGACTCACTTTCGGTATGAGCCGCCAACCGTCGCCGAGCTCGAACTGATAGCCGACCGCGACGTAGCGCTGCGAGAGACTGAACTCTTCGTCGTCATCGAAGATTTCGACATTGCCGTACGAATCGGCGCCCACTTCGAACACGATGCCGATCGGTGTCAGGACACCGAAGCTGACTCCGAGACCGTAGGTATCCGTCTCGTGCAAACCATCGACGCCCTCGAATGCATCGAGCTTGAGCTCGCCCTGACCGATTCGCGGCGTGATCTGAAACTCGCTCGACTCGGCTCCAAGCGCCGGCTGGACCGCCGCCCCGAGCGCAAGCACGACCGCCAAGAACGTCGTTCGCATGTGAACCTCCATCGTCCTTACAGCGCGCGATGCGCGCGATCCGCGGCCACCGTAATGCGCGAGCAAGAGACCGCCAACGAAGCAACGAGAAGTGGCGAAATCCGATACCGGAAGGAGCAAAAGGCGCGACCCATTCGGCCCCCGTTCATCCAAGCCACGCAACGATGGACACTCTTCGCGCGGCCGGACAATTCGCCGGTTGCGTTGATCTTTCAAGCACGATCTTTGACGGGACGTCGACGTGAGCGAAAGCACCCAAATCATCGAAGCCTTGAAACGTAGCTTGAAGACGCGCGGCCTGACCTATCGCGACTTGGCGCCGAAACTCGGGCTGAGCGAAGCGACGATCAAGCGCGTCTTCTCCGAAGAGACGTTCTCGCTGCAGCGTCTCGAGGCGATCTGCGCCGCAATCGGCATGACGATGAGCGAGCTCGTGAAGATGGCAGCCGAAGCGCGCGAGCCGCGCTCGCAATACTTGAGCCTCGAGCAGGAGCACCTGCTCGCAAGCGATTCGCGGTTACTTGCATGCTTTTACCTGCTGCTGAACGGGCGCAGCTCCGAAGAGATTGCGAAACGCATGGGACTTGCCGAGCGGGAGCTGCGAGCGCTGTACGTCAAGCTCGATGCAGCGCGATTGATCGAGCTGCAACCGCGTCTGCGCGTGCGGCTACGCGTCGGGCCTGTGATCTCGTGGCGCACGGACGGGCCGGTGCACCGCGTCTACGAGAAGCAGGTCAAAGCAGAGTTTCTCCAATCCGAGTTCCAGGGCGCCTATGAGAAGCTGCTGTTCCGCTCTGCCGAGCTCTCGGATGCGTCGGCGAAGATCTTGCTCCGCAAGCTCGAGCAGCTCGCCAAGGACTTCGCCGAGTTCGCCCGGCTCGACGTCACCGTCCCCGCTGACGAAAAGAACAATGTCGGCATGTTGATCGCCTTCCGGCCCTGGACCTTTTCGATGTTCGACGGTTTGGGACGCGCGAGCGCGCCGCGAAGCGCGGCGTAGGAAATGGGAAAGGGAGAAGGGAAAGGGGAAAGTTGAGCAATCGACCTTCCCCCTGTGACTCCATCGAACGTGGGTTCAGGCGTGCGACACCTTCATCGCGCCGATGCCTTTCAACGTGCGCTTTGCGATCTCCTGTTCTTCGTCCGCTTCGCACGTGACACCGACCAGCACCGAGCCTTTCTCGAGCGCATCCTCATAGTGCTTGATCTCGTGCTCGGGCATCGCCGCACCGATCAATCCGCCTAACACGCCGCCGGTTGCTGCACCCGCACCGGCACCGGCCAGGGCAGCTGCCAACGGTCCAGCAATCAAGATGCCCGCGCCTCCCGTCGCGATGGTACCGACAGCCGTCAGGCCGGCGACCAATGCACCGAGCGCGCCGCCGCCTGCGGCGCCAAGCCCAAATCCCTCCGCAGCTTTGCTGCCCGGCTCGACGGTGAACGCATCCCGGTCGAACCGGTCGCCCGTCAGCAAACTGATGTCCTCGCCTGGAACGCCTTGCGCTTCGAGCGCTTGCACTGCAATTGCCGCCTGCCGCGGCGAGTCGAACAATCCCGTCACCACCGTAGTCATGTGCGCATCCTCGTCAAAGAGCGCGCGATATACGCACTCTCGAGAGCAACGCGACCGCGATGAGCGAGTTCCGAAGGTTGATGTCGTCCGTTTGCGCGCGGCACTTCGTCGGCGCGCGATCATTCCTTCGGCGTGATCACCTCGGCATCCACCGGTTCTGCGTACAAGCGCGCAACATCGTCCGTCCGACGCTCCAGCACGCGACGTTGATTGATCGATCGCTTGTCCGTGATCTCTCCGGCTTCGGGCGACGGCGGCTCTCGAAGAACCAGCATGCGCGCGATCGTGCTAGCGCTGCCCTGCCGTGCGGCATTGAACGCGGCGAGCTTCTCCGCAAGCGCTGCGCGCGTCGCCGGCGAATCTGCAACATTGAGCCACAGCAAAGCGCCGAGATACGGCTTGTTCGGTGCGCAGATGACCGCGTCGAACACGAGCGGCGCAAGTGCCGCCACGAGATCGCGACGCAGAATGCTCGCTTGCACCCACGTGCCCGACAACAACTTGAAGTCCTCGGCGACCCGGCCGGCGTATTCGAGCCCTTCGATCGGGTCCTGCGGATTGACCCACCGCACGGCATCGCCCGTCCTGAAGTAGCCCTCCTCGTCGAACGCTTCCGCATTGAGCTCGTCGTTGCGGAAATAGCGCGGCATCACTTGCGGACCCTTGATGCGCAGCTCGAACCGATCGCTCATCGGCACGAGCTTCAAGGTCACACCGGGCTGCGGCAAGCCGACCAAGCCGGTGCGCGTCGTGTTCCAGTAAACGGCAATACCCGTCGCCGACGTCTCGGTCATTCCCCAACCGGTGCCGAACGGCAATCGCTCGCCGAGCTCCTGAACAGCAAGTTTCTGCATGCGCTCCCACAGCGGCTGCGGCAGCAGTGCTCCGCCGTAGGACAGCCACCTGAGATTCTTGAAGAACTTGCGCCGCAAATCGGCATCGCGTTCGAGCGCTTCCGCGAGCATCGGATACACGCTCGGCACGCAGCCGAAGCCGGTCGGCGAAATCTCGCGCAGATTCTCGATCGTTGCCTCGAACTGGCCCGGAAGCGGCCGGCCATCGTCGATGTACAGCGATCCGGCGAGCGCCATCGTGCCGTTCAACTGCGAATTGCCGCCGTACGTGTGATGCCACGGCAGCCAATCGACGATCGTGTGCACGAGATCTTCGCGATACGGCTCGCTGACGAGCCTGATCATCTGCACTGCAGCCGCGAGATTGCCGTGCGTGTTGATGACACCTTTCGGTTTACCGGTCGAGCCGGACGTGAGCAGAATCTTTGCGATCGTGTCGCTCGTGATCGCCTTACGACGCTCGGCCACCGCCGCCTCGTCGACTTCGCTCAGGAGCTCATCGAAAGTGCGGCCGGTCAAAATGCGCCGCCCAGGCGCGCTAGCGAATTCCAGTGCGCGCGCGAATCGATCTTCATCGCGCGCATATACCAAGCCCGGTTCGATCAGTTCGATCGCATAGCCGAGTCGGCCCAAATCGTTGCTCAACGAATATGTCGGCGACACAGGGATGACTGGCGCGCCGGCTCGCAGCGCACCGAACGTGAGAAGCGCATGTTCGATGCTGTTCTCCGAGAGAATCATCACGCCCGGCCGATCCGGACCGAAACCGTTGCGGATCAACCAAGTCGCAATCGCGGCTGTCTTCTGCCATGCGTCGGCGTAAGTGAGTCGGCGCCATTCGCGGCGCTCGTCCCGTTCCGCCAGGAAAATCGTATCGGGTCTAATATCCTTGGCTCGCTCCAAGTACTCGATGAGCGTCGGCAGTCCGGGCTCGTACGGAATCGCGCAACTCAAATACACGACGCCATCTTTGGAATCGCGCACTTCGATCCGCGGCTGAGGCCGATCGAGTGTCCGCATCGGAATGTCGTCGGTTGCTGGAGCCTTGACTGACATGGTCAGAATCATCGCTGAGCGCTCCGAGTGTTGTCGCGAACGGACATCCTAGTAGATCGAGTACTGCAACGGCCGCAGCCACAACAATTCTAAACTCGCGGGAAAGCCGATGAACTGGCGGTCAAAGGCGGTCGAGGGCCATACTTCCTTTGCTGTCGGTCGGCGGTTCAAGAATTCAGAGGATGCCGACGTTTCAATTGACGAGGGGATTCCAGATGGAACACAGATTCAATCGCGGCCGCAGGCTTGCCGCCGCTGCCATGTTGCTCGGACTGGCAGGTCTCGCACATGCGCAAGACAAACCGATCGTCTTCAACGCTGCTTGTCCGCTGCCGCCGGCGTTGCACTGTCCGGACAACGATTGCCCCGGCGCAGTGATCATCAATCCAGGTCAGGTCGTCGAGATGAAGACGCGGCGGACGTACTTCCTGGACTATCCGTGCGAACTGAAGCAAGGCGAGAAGGTGACGTTCATTCTCAATCTGCACGGCGGCGGCTCGTTCGGCAACTGGCAACGCCACTATTTCCCGGCGATGGACTTCAAGGACAAGTACCGGCTCGTCGTTGCCACGCCGAATTCGCCCGTTCGTGCCTGGAGCGAGGTGGACGATGCCTATCTGCAGAACATAGTGAACACGGTCGTCGACCAGATCGGCAAGGAGAACATTCGCGCCTTCTGGCTCGTCGGCCACTCGCAGGGCGGCCTCACTTCGAATCGGCTCATCCGCACGGAGTTCTTCAAAGCGCGTGCCGACGGTTTCGTGAGCCTTTCGGGCGGACGCCTCGGCGGCAATCCCGAACGCGCCAGCGCGCCCCGTCCCTCGGTGCCCGCCGGCTCGGTCACCGCGACCGTGCTCAATGCAGGCTCACTGGCTGCTGCGGTGGCCGCGTTGCGCGAATTGCCGGACGGCGAGTTCTCGCACATCTACGCGACGGGCGAACGCGAAGTGAAGGGCGCTGTTCCGGAAACCTCGGAATGGGCCAAGCGCCTCGGCTGCGGCGCGCGCGGACCGGCTCGCGAAGTCGAGGACACCAAGCCCGGCTACGTTTACGACGGCTCGCAGCTCAGAAACCTGAACCCCTCATGGGGCCTGTTGCCGGCGGGCGGCAAAGCGCAAATCTTCGAATTCCCGAACTGCAAGAACGGCTACGTCGTCGCTGACGTCGTGCGACTGCAAAAGGGGCACACCGAAGGCCTGGAGCCCAACATCACCGAGGAGATCATCAAGCTGATCCTCAAGGCGCCGGGCGGGAAGATTCAGAAGCTGTGACGTTTCGCGGCGCATGCACAGGCACAGGCCTGTGCGTGCGCCGCTCAGTTGATAGTTGCCAGTGGACAGTTGATAGCGGCCGGCGTACGCCGGCTTTTTTTGTCGGCGCGACACGCGCGCCTCCTTCGCTGCCAACTGTCAACTATCGACTATTCGGCGCGCGATCACATCGAGCAGCCGATCAAGGGCGCCGCGGTTCTTCGCAACGCACTCGTAAGCGGCGCTTCCGACACGCGTTCGCTCGGCTTGGTCGGAGAACAGTTTTTCAACCACTGCTGCAAGCTCATCGCTCGAACGGACTTCGAGTGCACCGCCGCAATCGAACAGCGCACGCGCAATTTCCGGTGCGTTGAAGTTGTGAGGACCGGTGAGAATGGGGAGCGCGAGCGCGGCGGGCTCGAGCAAGTTGTGACCGCCGATCGGCACGAGACTGCCGCCGACAAATGCCACATCGGCTGCGGAATAGAAAATCATGAGCTCGCCCAGAGTATCGATCAGCAAGACCGACGTCGTCGGCGCGAGCACTGAGCTCGACGAACGCGCGACGAATTCGATCGAGCGCGATTGGAGCAGCGCCTTCACTTGATCGAATCGCTGCGGATGGCGAGGCGCGAGCAAGAGCAGCGCATGCGGATGCCGCTCGCGCAGTCGTTCGTGCGCTTCCAGCACGAGCTCTTCTTCGCCAGCATGCGTGCTGCCGGCCGCCCATACCTCACGATTCGGGAAAAGATCGGCACGCAAAGCGCGGCCGCGCTCGCGCGTCGTTGCGTCGATCTCGAGATCGAATTTCACGTTGCCGACGACGTGCGTGCGCGCGGGATTCGCTCCGACCGAGACGAAACGCTCGGCATCCTGCTGTGTCTGCGCGGCGATCTCGATGTCGTGCGCCAGCGCGTCGCGAAACAATCCGGCCAGCCAGCGGTAACGGCGCACCGAGGTCTCGGACAATCGCGCGCTCGCGATGATGAGCGGGATACGGCGACGTGCGCATTCCCGAAACAGGTTCGGCCACACTTCCGTTTCCATCACGATCGCGACTTGCGGACGGATGCGGTCGAGAAAGCGTCGCACGGCACCGGGTGTGTCGTAGGGCAGGTAGACGTGCCGCACTGCCGAGCCGAACAGCGCTTGCACTCGCTGCGCTCCCGTCGGCGTCCCGGTCGTCACGATGAGATCGCGGTCCGCATACTGCTTGGCGAGCGCGCGAATCAATGCCGCCGCAGCCTGCACCTCGCCGACCGACACGGCATGCACCCAGACGCTTCGATCGGTCCGCACGTGCGTACGACCGAAGCGTTCGCCGAGCCGATCCCGATACGCCGGATCGCGCAAGCCCTTCCATGCCTGCACAGCAAATGCGACCGGCGCTGCCAAGTAAATGAGCGCGTTGTAAACGAGTCGAAGCATGCGGGGGCGAACAGTACAGGCTAAGTATCCAGACGGGTAGGTTCCCCTCCGGCAAAGACGGGAAGGCGCACGTTTTATTCGCGGAATTGCCTGGTAACATCCGCGCCCACTCATGAGCACGCCGACGCCTTCCAGCGCGAACGGCCGCGTCCCCCGTCAACCGCCGCGCGTTCCGCTCTATCGTTTTGCCGGCCCACGCTACTGGGGCGTGTGGCTGGGTATTGCGTTCGTGCGGCTCGTCAATGTCCTCCCGTTGCGCGCGCAGCTGGCCATCGGCCGCGGCCTCGGCTGGATCGCATATCTCGTCAGCCGGCGCGATCGCAACATCGCACGCATCAACATCGATCTGTGCTTGCCCGAGCTGTCGACGGAGGAACGCCGCAGAATTCTGAAGCGGCATTTCGAGTCGCTGGGTTGCGCCCTGTTCGAAACGGGGTTGGTCTGGTGGGCGAGCGCGGATCGCCTGCGCCGCTGGATCACGTTCGAAGGTCTCGAGCACTTGCAAGCCGCGCTCGCACGCGGCAAGGGCGCGCTGATGCTCAGCGCACATTTCACGACACTGGAAATCGGCGCAAGAGCGCTCACGCTCGTCGGCCCCACGAGCGTCATGTACCTGACCCCGAGCAATCCCCTCATCGCGGAATTCGCTCGCCGCGGCCGATCGCGCCATACCGTGCAGGCGGTGACGAGCGAACAAGTGCGCGAGCTGCTACAGAATCTCAAGAACAATCTGCCGGTCTGGTACGCGCCCGATCAGCGCTTTACCGAGAAATCGAGCGAGCTCGTGCCGTTCTTCGGCATTCCGGCAGCCTCGAACGTGGCCACTTCGCGCTTGGCGCGCATTTCGGGCGCACCCGTGCTGCCCTACTTCCCGGAGCGCCGCCCCGACAACCGCGGCTACATCGTGCGCATCCATCCGCCGTTCGAGAATTTTCCGACCGACGATCCGATCGCGGATACTCGCCGCTTCCACGAGCTGATCGAAGCGAACGTGCGTCGCCATCCCGAACAGTATCTGTGGGCCTATAAACGTTTTCGCCGCGAGGGCTTCGATCCTTACCGCGCTGCGCCGCCTCCCAAGACCTGACCGATGTCCCGAAAGCCCGCCAAGAAAACCACCGACAGCGCCTGGTCCCTGCTCCATCCACGCTACTGGCCGACGTGGCTGGCGCTCGGCGTGCTGCGGCTCTTCGAACCGCTGCCGTTTCCCGTGCTCGTGATGCTCGGTAAGGCGCTGGGCTCGGTGCTGGCTTCGATGCCGCTCGCATTCGTGCGCATCGCGCGCCGGAATCTCGAGCTGTGTTTTCCCGAAATGTCCGCCGAACAGCGCGAAACCATCTTGCGCGCGCATTTCCGTAGTCTCGGCATCGGTCTGTTCGAAACCGCCATGAGCTGGTGGAGCTCCGACGCACGGATTCTCAAGCTGACCACGGTATCGGGCACCGAACACCTGGAAGCCGCGCTCGCCAAAGGCAAGGGCGTCATTCTCTTGAGTGCGCATTTCACGACGCTCGAGATCGGCGCTCGCTCGCTGACCGCGCGCGGCCCGACGAACATCATGTACCGACCGACGAGCAATCTCGTGCTCGAACGATTCTTGTCGCGCAATCGCAGCAGACATGCGAAGCGCGCGATTCCGCGCGACGACGTGCGCACTCTCGTCTCGGCTCTGAAGAACAACGAAGCCGTCTGGTACGCGCCCGATCAGGCCTATCGCAAGAAAGGCGCGGAAATGGTGCCCTTCTTCGGCATCCCGGCGGCAACGAACACCGCCACGACCCGTCTCGCGCGAATGACGGGTGCCGTCGTTCTCCCGTATTTCCCCGAGCGCCTACCCGGCAGCCAGGGCTATCGCATGACGATCATGCCGCCGCTCGACGATTTTCCGAGCGACGATCCCGCGCGCGATGCGCAACGCTTCAACGAGCTCATCGAAGCGCACGCCCGCCACGTACCGGATCAGTATCTGTGGATCCACAGGCGGTTTAAGGGGCTGGGGGAGGACTATCCGGATTACTACAAGAAGTAGGGCTTGGGGCTCGATGTCCCGAAATCCGAGTGCGGATTCCGAGCACTAGGATTTGCGTGAACATGCCGAGCGACCGCGATTACTGACCGGCGCAACTCATTCATTCAAGACATTTGAACCCCGGCGGATCTTCAACCCCGCACTCATCCCTCGGGCCCCAAGCCTCACGCCCCAAGCCCCACGCCCTCTAGCAGCTCCTCCCAATCCCTCTCCCCAAAGTGAAACCCCGCCCGCTGCCCGCTCAGCTTCTCGAGCGATCGTTTCAGGCGCGCTAGCACCTGCATCTCCCACGCGCCGCGGGGACGAATGCGGCCGCGATCGAAGTCGATGACATAGACGCCTTGCGGCGTGAGCATGATGTTGTGGGCATTCAAGTCGGCATGGTGCACGCCTCCCGCATGAAAGCGGGCAATCGTGCGACCGATCTCGCGCCACGTGGCGGGATCGAGCGCGCCGTCCGTCAGCATCTGCGCGAGCGTGCGTGCGTCCTTGAGACGCACAGTAATGATGTCGGCACGATAGGCGAGTCCGATGCGCTCGAAACGCGCCGCGACCGGAGGCGGGACCGGCAGCTCGAGACGGCATAGTTCCGCCAACAAGCGCCATTCGCGGAACGAGCGCGTCGCATTCGCACCGAGCCACAGATACCGGTCGGTGGCGATTCGCGCCGCGAAACCGCCGCGCCGGTAATGTCGCAGAATCCAGTCACCCTCCTCGGCCTTCAGCACGCAGACACTGCCGCGGCCGCCGGCATGCTCCTCGATCGCACCGCGCGCGGCCCAATATTCCCGCGAGAAGATCGCTGCATCCGGCTTACGGATTCGCGCAGCGTCGTATAGGATGCCGCCGCGTGGGACGGGAAGGAAACGCTCGCTGATGAGTGGCATCCAGAGTCCGCTTTGGCTACGGAATAACTACAACAGGGCACAGAATAGTCGATGGTCGCAACCGCTCGCAGCTTCCCGATGAATCCCGCGCCGTTGCACGGCCGCTCGCCGACATAAATGGCTTCATCCGCGTTCACTCAAGTTCCGGCATCGGTTTGCATTCTTCGCCTCTCGGCGATCGGCGACACCTGCCACGTTCTACCCGTCGTCCGCACGCTGCAGCGGGCCTGGCCGAATACGCGCTTCACGTGGGTCATCGGGCGCGTCGAAGCCAAGCTCATGAGCCGCATTCCCGATATCGAGTTCGTCGTCGTCGACAAGAGCAGCTTGTGGAACTCCGTGCGCACCGTGCGGCAAGCGATGCGCGGTCGGCAATTCGACGTGCTCATGCACATGCAGCTGGCGCTGCGCGCGAGCTTGCTGTCGATGTTCATTCCGGCACGCATCAAGCTCGGCTTCGACCGCAAGCGCGCAAGAGAGCTGCAATGGCTGTTCACGACGAATCGGATCCGTCCCGCCGACCGGCAGCACGTGATGGACTCGCTGTTCGGCTTCGCAGAGAAGTTCGGCGTTTACGAAAAGATCTTGCGCTGGGACATTCCGCTCACCGAAGCGGACCGCGAATACGCGAAGGATCTGATTCCCGACGGCCGCCAGACGCTCGTGATCAGCCCGTGCTCGAGTCACCGTTTGCGCAACTGGCGCGCCGAGTATTACGCGGAGGTTGCCGATTACGCGGTCGGTGCGCTCGGAATGCGCGTCGTGCTCGTCGGAGGACGGAGCGAAACCGAGAAGCGCATGGGAGAGGCCATCGTCGCGCGCATGCACCAGCCGGTCGAGAACAACATCGGTCAGGACACCTTGCCGCAGCTGCTCGCAACGCTCGAGCGCGCGACGGCGCTGTTGACGCCCGACTCGGGGCCGGCGCACATGGCAACCGCGGTCGGCACGCCGGTCATCGGCTTGTATGCTGCGACGAACCCCGCACGCAGCGGTCCGTACTTGAGCCGCCAATGGTGCGTGGACAAATACGATGCAGCCGCGCGCCGCTTCCTCGGCAAACCCGCAACGGAAATTCCCTGGACGACCAAGATCGAACGCCCGGGCGTCATGGACCTCATCACGCCCGATGAGGTCATCCGCAAACTCCACTCCCTGTTACTCGCGCTCTCGCGGCGACGCTGATCACGGCTTCGCTGCCGGCCCCCAGTAGCCGAGACGTTTGCGGATCTGCAGATTGCGGATCTTCGCGATGAACGGCTTCGGCGCCAGGCTGGCAAGCCGATGCTCGACCAAATCCTCCACCGCTGCGATCACCCGCTCAGACGAACGTCCGTCGCGATAGGGATGAATGTCGTTGGCGTAGGCGACGACTTTCTCGATCAACTCAGGCGGCCGAGACAAAGCGCGCTCGAGCACCGGACGGAGCTGCCCGACATCCGTGAAGTCGAGCATGTAAGGCAACGGTACGCGGTGCCGGAACGTCACGACGGGTTTGTGCTGAACAGCGAACTCCGGCACGACGGATGTGGTGTCCGACAACAGCACGTCAGCGGCGCGTTGCGCCGTAATGATGTCTTCCGGCTCGATGAACAGCGCATTCTCTGCCGCCAGCGCACGATACCGCGCGAACAGTTCCGGCGGGCATTTGGGATGCAGCGTCAACAGCCAATAGAGATCGCCGCGCTCGATCTCGCGGCGAATCGCGTCGTACAAATGCGGCGCGGCGCTGACTCGCGGCGTGAAGGTCGAGGCGAACATCACGACGGGACGGCCCTGCGCGCGTGCGCGCAACCGTTCGGAAGCTCCGCCGTCGTCACGAAACAGCGGATCGAGCTTCGACCAGCCGGTCTCCGCGACGGCGAAGTGCCCCATCTGATCGGCAAGCTTCTGGAACGGAATCGTCGTGGCCGGTCCTTGGGTGCAATACAGATCGAACAAGCCGCGAATGCGGAAATGACCGCGCTCGTCGGAGTGCTTGCTCGTATTGAAGCCGTGAAAGAGCTGCACCTTCGCGCCGGCAAAGAACGGCGGAATCCAGTCCATCGCGCACAACACGGCACGCGGCCGCAACGCCACGGCACCTTTGACGTCCACGCGATTGACCGGACCGGACAAAGTCTCTTTCGCCTGCAGCAAAGGACCGTCGAACCAAGCATGCACTCGATGTCCTGCCGCGACCAGCGCATCGCAGAGCGGCTGCAATATGGGTAAGGCGTAACGCTCGCGCGCAGCCAGCAGATAGTCAGCCATAGTGCCTCGATGGAAGAGCGCCTACTGCGAACACATCAACTCGATCACCGCTCGATTCCAAGCCGCGTGAGCAGGTCGCGCGCCTCTTCGATCGTCTGCGGGTCCTGCAACATTTCATACAAGCGCATTCGCTTGTAGACGGCATAGCTAGCGGCGGTCTGAGCCAGCACGTAACCGCGCCAGCCGTCGAGACAGGCCAGCCGCAGAATGTAGTCCTTGAGGAACGCCGCCGCGAAAACGAACGGCAACGACCACATCGCCGGCGAACGACGCTTCTCGTACCAATCGAGCGCCTTCAACTCCGCGTAGCGCAGCACCTTGAGCTGTTTGTGGACGAGCGTCGGATTGTTGCGGTGACCGAAAGGAGCGCGCAGCTTCACGGCAGGGCCGTCGTACTGCAACGATTCGTGCACTCTCGCTTCGGTCCAGCGAGCGCGCCCGCGATGATAGATCCGAGCTTTGTACTCGCCGTGCAGCGAGCGATACCAACGCAGCGGAGCACCCATGTACCAGGAGATGAGACGCAGCCGGACGACGGCGGCGTCGGAATCCAGGATCGCGGGCAGCCGCTCGCGGCACTCGGCAACCAATTCAGGCATGAGAAATTCATCGGCATCGAGCGCCACGATCCAGTCGTGGGAAGCCTGGCTCGCGGCGAAATTGCGCTGGGGACCGAAACCCAGCCACGGCTGAACAATGACGCGCGCGCCGTGCGCCTCCGCGATCTCGCGCGTATTGTCGGTGCTGCCGCTGTCAACGACGATCTTCTCGGCCACGAACGGCACACTGTCGAGGCAGCGCGCGATATTCCTTGCCTCGTTGTAGGTGATGACGACGAGAGTCATCGGCAGTGCAGTCATTGCGGAATATTAACCCATCGCTCGCGACGCTCGATCTGGCTTACGTACCTTCAACCCGCAAATCTCTTTCGCCTTGCCGACCGTCGCCTGTCGCGTGTCGCCGATTCGCTGTACTCTTACCGGCCCCTAGTCCTTAACCGTCACCCCATGTCCACCGACATTCACGTCCCCATCTCGCCCGGCGAACTGATCGACAAGATCACGATCCTGCAAATCAAGTCCGACCGTATGCAGGACCCGGCCAAGCTGGCCAACGTGCGCACCGAGCTCGAATTGCTCGAAAAGACTTGGCGTAACTCGCCTCACGCGGCCCAGGACATCGAGCAAGAATGGGCGGAGCTGCGTCGGATCAACGAGGCGCTATGGGACATCGAAGACAAGATTCGCGATAAAGAACGCGAAAAATGCTTCGATCAGGAATTCATCGAGCTGGCTCGCTCGGTGTACATCACGAACGACGAGCGCGCCGCCGTGAAGCGCGCCATCAATACGAAGCTCGGATCGCGGATCGTCGAGGAAAAGAGTTACGCCAAGTACCGCTGAGCGTCACCGCTGCAGCGTGTACTCGGCACTGCAATACGGGCACTTCGCCCAACCGGTCTTCTCGATCGGCAGAAACACCCGCGGATGGGAATTCCACAAATGCATCCCGGGCATCGGACACGACAGCGGCAGATCGGCCTGCGTGACCGTGTATTGGTTCTGCGCGTTCGGCTGAATCAGCTTTGGGGTCTGTTCGGCTGCGGACATGGCGAAATCGGGTCGTTACAACGAAGGCGCGCATTATTCCACGGCTGGGCGGCGATCGCAGCAAGCCCGGGAGCCCGCTCAGCCGGGCGCGGCAATTACTCCTGCATGACCTCGGTCCAGATTGCCATCACCCCCTTGCGCTCTTCGACGAACTCGGACGCATCCACGACGTTGCCGGCGCCCGCAAGCGACAGCCGGTGCAGCCGCTCCCGATACTTGCGGTAAGTATCGACCAGGAAATCCACCCGCGACTGGGGGACGAGATTGCCGGAGGCCAGACTTTCGAGCTGCCGGATGTTGTCCGAGAAGATCACGATCTCGGGGTAGCGGTCGGCCCACTTCAGCATCCAGTACTGCACCAGAAATTCCAGGTCGGCGACGCCGCCCGCATCCTGCTTGATGTCGAACTGGCCGGGCTTGGCCTTCGACAGGTTCTCGCGCATCTTCGCGCGCATGTTGCGCACTTCCGCCTGCAACGCGTCGCGGCGCACCGCCTTGCGCAGCACCTCGATTCTCGCCTCCTCGAAGGCTGCGCACAGAGCCGGATTTCCGGCGATCGCTCTCGCCCGCAACAGAGACTGATGCTCCCAGGTCCAGGCTTCCTGAAATTCGTACTCGCGAAAGCTCTGTAAGGTCTGCGCGATGAGTCCCCGATTGCCGCCCGGCCGCAAGCGCGTATCGACCTCGTAGAGCCGCCCGGCCGAGGTGTGCACGGTCAGCAGATGCACGACGCGTTGCGCCAGCCGCTGGAAGTACTGCGTGTTGTCGATCGGCTGCGGCCCGTTCGTACGCGCCGGCTCGCCGGCCGAATCGTGCAAGAACACGAGATCCAGATCCGAACCATAGCCGAGCTCGAGCCCCCCGAGCTTGCCGTAAGCGACGACGATCATCTCGGCTACGCGCGCACTGCCGTCGGGCAGCGTGCATATCGGCTCGCCATGTTTCGCCGTGATTTGCGCCCGCGCGAGCGCGAGCACTTCGCGCACGATCAGCTCGGCGATGTCGGTCAACCGATCGCTCACCTTCATCAGCGGCAAGCGGCCCGTCAGATCCGCCACCGCAACCCGGAACAACGCAGCCCGCTGAAATTGCCGCAGCACCTCGACCTGTCGCTCGGGATCTTCGTCTTGCATCGCCGTGCGACGCGCAGCGAGCTCCTCCACGAAATCTTCTCGGGTCGGCGGCTCCTCCACGATCCGCTCGTCGATGAGCTCGTCCAAGAGCAGCGGATGCATGGCGATCTGATCGGCGAGGAATTGACTGTGCGCGACGAGCTCGACGAGCCGTTTGAGCGCGATCGCGTTCTCGTTGAGCAAGGCGAGATAGACCGTGCGGCCGCCGATCATTTCGAGAATCTTGAACAGTCGTCCGAGCGTCGTCGGCGGCGACTCGGTGGCGGCAACCTTGCGCAGCAACCGCGGCAACAACTCGTGCAAACGCCGGCGTCCAGTCGCATCGAGTCGCCGGTAGTACGCGGAGGCACGCAATGTATCGAGCGCCGTGCAGATCGGTGCCGGATCCTCGAAGCCAAGGTTGCGAACGGCCAGCTCGAGATCTTCGGGCGCGCTTTCGAGATCCAACGCGCGGGCTGCCGGATCGGCAATGTCAGATCCGCCGACCGGGCCGAAAACCATCTGCGCGAAATGCCCCGCGACACGCCCGCGATGGAGCTCGAGCTGCGCGGCGAGCGCCGTCCAATCGGGCATTCCTAGAGAAAAAGCGAGACGTGCACGATGCTCCTCGTCTTGAGGCAAGTGATGTGTCTGTTCGTCGTCCCACTCCTGCAGCCGGTTCTCGACACGGCGCAAGAAACGGTAGGACTCGAGCAATTCCGTCACGACGTCGGAACGCAGCAAACGGTGTCCGACCAGTCGCGGCAACACGGCATTGATCTCGCGACGCTGCAAGCGCGGATCCGCGCCGCCGCGAATCAGCTGAAATGCCTGAACGATGAACTCGATCTCGCGAATGCCGCCCGGACCGAGCTTGATGTTGTCCTTGAGCTCGCGCCGTTCGACCTCGCGCGCAATCATCGCCTTCATGTCGCGCAGCGACTCGAACACGCTGAAGTCGAGGTAGCGCCGATACACGAACGGACGCAGCACTTCGTCGTAGAGCGACGGATAGTGTTCTTGCGCCGTGATCGCGCGCGCCTTCACGTACGCATAGCGTTCCCAATCGCGGCCGTGTTGCTGCAGATAGTTCTCGAACGCAGGAAAACTCACGGCGAGGCGTCCGCTATCGCCGAACGGTCGCAGACGCAAATCGACCCGATAGACGAATCCTTCCACCGTTGGCGTCGCAAGGATTTGCGTGACCTTCTGCCCCAGGCGTAAGAAGAACTCTGCGTTGTCGATGCTGCGCGCGCCGTCCGTCTGTCCTTCTTCCGGATAAAGGAACACCAGATCGATGTCGGAAGAAAAATTGAGCTCGCCGCCGCCGAGTTTGCCCATGCCGAAGATCAGCATGGGCTGCGGCTCGCCGCTCGCCTCGCCGCGCGGTACGCCGTAGCGCCCGGTCAATTGCTCGTAGGCGTACGAATACGCGAACCGGATGCATGCGTCCGCAAGGGCCGTGAGCTCGCGCAGCGTTTCATCGAGCTCCGCCCAGCCGGCAAGATCGCGCCAAGCGATCCGCACCATGTGGCGGCGGCGAAACCGTCGCAGCGAATCCAGGATTTCGGGTTCGCTCGTGCCTTGTACGCTGGCGGCAAGATCCGCCGCGAACTCATCGTCCGCCAGCGGACGTTTCAAGAGCCCTGCCGCGATGAGCGCATCGAGCAATTGCGGCGCCCGCACGCAGCTCGTTGCCACGAACCGGCTCGATGTCCACACGCGCTCGATCGAGCTCGCAACGGCGTCATCCGCCTGCCATCTTTCCCAGATGTCCGGCTGCTCTTTGACTTGCGCAATGAGTCGCGCGATCTCGGCGCTCATAGGTATCTGCGACGAAGAATCCGAGCTCATGCAGCGGAACCGATATAGGCTGTGGGCTGTAGGCCGTAGACTGTAGCAACTCGCGTTCGCGCGCAATTTTTGGCTGAAGACTGAAGACTGGAGGCTGAAGACTGAAGGCTGAAGGAAGAGGCGCGCACTCGCACGAGGCTTCGCTTAGGCTGTAGCCAGAGCGCGCCGCGCGACTTCGGGCTGAAGGCGGAAGGGAGAGGCGCACGTTTGCGCGCGATTTCTTGCCAGAGCCCAGTGCCCGGAGCCCTCATGCGCGGAGCGCCGCCGTCGCCTGTGTCCCCTATCCGGTTTCGCCTGACCTTTTCGCGCGCGGGCTGGCGCATGTGGGCAATGGCAGATGCGCGGTAACGTTCGAGGCATGAACACCTCGGTTCGTTCGCACGCACGAGTCGCCGCACGCTCTCGATACGCACGCGAGCTCTTCATATCTATCTGGGCCGGTCTTGCTGCCGCAGCCGCCTTGCTGGCAGGCACGACGGCCGATGCCGCCATCGGTCTGTGCGATGAAGGAAGTTGCCGTGCAGCGTGGCACGAACCAATGCCGCTGGTCTCCGAGCTGGGAGGCGTTCTTGCTCTGACCGAGAGCGCACGCGCGGATCGTCGAACGACGTTGTCGGACCAGGAGTACTTTTCGTTCAGCGGCATCGGTGCACTCGTTTGCTCCGTGAACGGACAGCGGCGCGCGGCAACTGCGTTTCTCGTCGGGGCCTTCGACCTCGGCGTGACGGTCGCCCATCCTTTCGTCGATCGAGGCGTCTGGGCGCGGCCCGAAGATTGCGTCTACACGACGACCGATTCGTTGGGACAGATCCGCGAGCGCATTCCTGTCGCGTACATGGAAGCTCAATGGCGAGCCAATACGAGCACGTTCGGCGACGTGGACAAGGACTTCGTAGTCATTCGGCTCGCGGAGCCTTCCAAGTATGCGCAACGGACGATGCCGCTCGGTAAGTTCTCCGGCCGGCCGGCCAGCGTCTTGATGGTCGGGTTCAAAACCGATCTCGACATCGCAACCGCCAAGCTCAAGACCAAAGGCCATGTGTACGAGCGCACGACGGGCCTCTTGACCTCAACGCCGGGCGGATTCGCGCACGACATGGACGCAAGCGGCATCGCTCACGGCGCCCCGGTGATCGATGAGGACACGGGCGTCATCATCGGCGTGCACACGCAAGGCCGGACTCCCGCAGGATTCGCGCGCAATACGATGATCGCGATGAACGAATGGCTCGAAACGACGTTGCGTCGAGAGATCCAGCTCGAACAAAGTGCGGGCAACGTCACGAACGCCGCACCTTGATCTCGGACGCGCGGACCCAAGAGACATTCAGCGCAACCGCCGCCGACTGCGGCAAAATAAGCGAGCGCCCGCGCCTAGTGCCGGTCGCACGAGTCGCATACCCTTTTGCCATGAGCTCCGATTTGCATCTCTTCGCCGAGTTGTTGCGTCAGCGCCGCCGCGCCGTTTTCTTCACGGGTGCGGGCATCAGCACCGAATCGGGCATTCCGGATTTTCGCAGCCCGGGCGGCATCTGGACGCGCATGCAGCCGATCTACTTTCAAGAGTTCGTGTCCTCGGAAGAAAAGCGCCGCGAAGCGTGGCGGCGCCGATTCGAGAATCGCGACGGCTGGGTCGGCGCCCAACCCAATCGCGGCCACTACATAGTCGCCGACTTGATCCGCCGCGGTAAGGCGGCCGTCGTGATCACGCAGAACGTCGACAACTTGCATCAGGTATCCGGAGTCCCGGAAGAACGCATCATCGAGCTGCACGGCAATGCAACTTACGCGACGTGTCTGAGCTGCCACCGCCGCTACGAGCTCGTCGACATCGAAGCGGAGTTCAGAGCCCAAGGCAGCGTCAATCCCTGCGGGTACTGCGGCGGCATCATCAAAACGGCGACGATCTCATTTGGTCAATCGATGCCGGAGCTACCGATGCAGCGCGCTGCGGAAGAGACGCTATTGTGCGATCTGTTCATCGTGCTCGGCTCTTCGCTGACCGTCTATCCTGCTGCGGATTTCCCGGTGCGTGCCAAGGAAGCCGGCGCTGCACTGGTCATCGTCAATCGTGACCCGACGCCGATCGATCACATTGCCGATCTCGTGATCAACGCAGGTATCGGCGATACCTTGGAACAGGTCGTGCAGTTGTTGGACGCTCCGAGCAACACCCACTAGTTGCGCACGCGCGGCTCGACGACTTTCACCGCACGTCTAAACTCGCTGCTCGTTCGAGCGTGCAACCCTTCTCCGTCGGCAACGATGTACATCGCCGCAAGTCCTTCTTTCTCGGCGAGCGCAAGTCCCTCCTCGGGACCGAGCACGTTCAATGCGGTCGCCCATGCATCGACCATGAGCGTCGTAGGTCCGACAACGCACACGGAACCGTAACTTTCGATCGGTCGGCCAACGCGCGGATCGATCGTGTGCGAAAAGCGTTTGCCGTCGCGCTCGAAGTAATGCCGGTACTCGCCCGAAGTGGTCACCGACGCAGCTTCGAGCTGCAGGATCGCAAACGGCCGCTGCGGTTCTTCATCGACCGGCCGCTCGACGGCAATCTGCCACGCCGTGCCGAGCGCATTGCGCCCGCGCGCCAAGACCTCGCCGCCGATATCGATCATGAAACTCTTCAGACCGAGCGCAGCGAATCTCTCCGCGATCAAATCGACTGCGTATCCCGGCGCAATGCCGTTCACGTCGATCGTGAGCTCCGGATGCCGCTTACGTAACGCCGGTCGCTCGAGTCTCACTTCGAGTAACTCGTAGCCGCTGCGCTCGCGTAGCGCAGCCAACTCCTGCTCCGTCGGCAGAGCCAACGGCTCGCCCGAAGGCCCGAATCCCCACGCCTCGATCAACGGCGCAATCGTAATGTCGAACGCGCCGCCGCTACGGACACTAACCTCGCGAGCAGCGGCAACGACGTGCGCGAGAGCGGCCGGCACCTCGAACCAATCGATCGAGCGACTTGCATTGAAGCGAGAGATCGCAGAGTCCGGCCGATACGTCGACATGTCCGCATCGATGCTCTCGAGCACCGAATAAAGCGCGGTGCGCACTGCAGCTTCATCGACCGTCGACGGCGTCCCGACGACTTTGACCGTATACGTCGTGCCCATCGTCGGCCCAGAGAGCACGAGCTCCTGAGGTGCGCGAGCGCACGCGGAGATGAGCGCATAACAAATGAGCAGGAAGAGACGGAGGCGGCAAAAGTGGCGCTGCATCCGGTAATGATAAGGCTGAAGGCTGAAGACTGGACACTGAAGACTGAAGACTGAAGACTGAAGGCTGAAGGCTGAGCGCGTTCGCGCGTGACTTCTACCAGAGCCCAGAGCCCAGCGCCCCGAGCCCCACGAATCACGGATCACGAATCACGAGCTCTCCCATTCCCCATCACCAAACTCGCCACCTGCCCCAACTGTCCGAGCAGCGCGAATGCGGCGACCAGCATCGCGGAGAATGCCTGCACATAGTCGCCGGCGGTCCAGATCAGCCCGCCGGCTGCAACCACCAATAGCACGAGCAGCGGTGCGCGTACGCAGGAAACAGCGCCACCCCAGGGGCGCGTTACCGGGCGTGCTGTGCGAGCTCAGGCTCCGGGAACGCTCACCGATCGCTTCGCCCCATAGATGCCATCGTCGCCGGTCTCGCGTACTTGATCGCGCCCGACACCACGCTGCTCGGCTCGAGGTGGCTCTGCCGTTTCGCCTGACTTGGGCTGCAGTTGCATCTCGGCGTGTGGGTCCGCGGACTGCTGCGTTGGTGCGCGCAACTCGCGTGCTGCGTAGAAATTGAATACGACAGCCAACAGCAGACTGCTGACGATCATGCTGGCACCGATGACAACAGCCCGCGGCATAGAACCTTTCGCGCCTCCGACATGCACACGTCGTACGACTTCGGCTCTCAGCTTAGGCAACGGCGCACGCAACCCGACACGTCCTTAGGGGCCGAATGCCCCTTAGGACAGGCTGTAGGCTTTAGGCTGGAGGCTGTAGCCCCGAGCGCCAAACGAACGTACTAATTGGAAAGCTGAGAGAACGTCAAAAATCGGTCGGGGCTTCTGCCGCGCGCGCTGAGAGAGCGCGAGGCGCCCGAACCTACAGCCTACAGTCCACAGCCTAAAGCCTAGGCTCGCATCAACACTGCAAACGGCGCCACGTCAAACACTTGCGCCAACGATAGAGACTCCTCGGCAAGATCGAATCGATCGCCTGTGAGCACATCGCGCAGAGGACCCGCGCTGCAGTCGAGCGAGACGGTCGTGTCCGTCCACTTATGTCCGATCGGAAGCTCGCGCTGCGCGTCCATGAGCGCGGCAAAGCATTTTCCCAGCACGACGACGACACGCGTGCCTTCGTGCTCCCGCGCGAAGGCAAGCACGTGATCCTTGTAACTGCCTCGAGCTTGCAGAGGCGTGTACGCACTTCGCGCGAAAACCTCCGGATGCTCGCGCCTGAGCTGCAACAATCGCCAAGTCACGAGCAGCTTTGCATCGCTAGAGTACGGCGACTGCAGCGCACGCTCCAGCCGTTCGCGTGCCTGAACCTCACTCGCTTTTGCAAGCTCGTCGAGCAAACGCGCATTCGCTTCGTAATCGACTGGCCGCCGATTGTCAGGATCGACGAGCGCAAGCGACATGGTCTCCATGCCTTGATAGATGTCAGGCACGCCAGGCGAGGTCAGCTTGAGGACGAGTTGAACCAATGAGCCCAAGTGACCGAAAAAGCCAGCGATCTCGGCGAACGAAACGAAATCGCGCATGAATGCGTTCTGTTCAGAATCCGCCAGCAACCGCGCTGCGAACTCCGTGAGTGCCTCTTCGTACTCTGGATTCGGATCGCGCCACGAAGTTGCACGCTTTGCCTCACGGGCCGCTTTGACGAGATAGGCCTGCACACGCTCGATGAGCCGTTCACGAGGTTCGTGCGGTGACCAGACGCCGACCAGCGTCTGATAGATGAGGTATTCGTCGTTGCGGCTCGGCGCATAACCGCTCGCAAGTTGTTTACGCTTGCCCCGATTGAGCCGGCTCCATCGCGCGAGATGCCGCTTCCAAAGATCCGGGAGCTCGCCGATCACTGCGATCCGCGCCCGCACATCCTCGCTGCGCTTCGTGTCGTGCGTCGATGTTGCGAGCATCGAGTGCGGCCAGTTCTTGAGCCGCTCGATATTCTCCTGGTGTACGGCCGACGTGGAAAACGCAATGCGGCGCGGATCGCCGCCGACTTCGTTCGCGCTCACGAGCCGGTTGTATCTATAGAAGGCAGTATCTTCGACGCCCTTGGCGGTCACGGGCGCCGTCACTTGCTGAAACTTCATCGCAAACTCGCGCATCGCCCGCGCGTGCTCGGGCGGACGGCCCTGCGCAGCATCGCCGAGCAGCACGCTCTTCAAGAACTCGAAGATCGTGCGCTCGATGCCGGGATAGTTCGACCGCGCCACATTGATCGCCCATTCGACCGTGCGTCGGTCCTCCGAGCTCGCGCCTCGCTCGCTGATGTACGTGCGATACACCGGGAAATGGGCAATCGTCTCGACAATGGCCTCGCGCATCGAAGCGCGCGTGAAATCGCTCGTATGTCGATCGAGCTGCGCGATGCGATCGAGCTGTGTGGCCAGTACTTCCACTTCCGCCGCCAACGATGTGCGCATGACGAGCTTCTTGGTCTGATATGCGATCTCGTCGAACGAGTGCTGTACGCCCGTGAACTGTTGATAGATGCGCGTCAACGCCTTCTCGTTCTCGGCCTTGACGAGCCATCCGTTGGCAAGCGCAGTGAAGTCGTAGCCGGTCGTGCCGTGCACCGGCCAATCGAGCGGCAAACGCTCGTGCGCAGCGAGAATCTTCTCGGTCAGTACATACAGCGGCTTCTCGGATGGTTCGCCGAACCGACGCTGCAGTCGGGTGAAATATTCCAGCGGATCGAACAAGCCGTCTGAATGGTCGATGCGCAGTCCGTCGATGTGGCCGCTCTCGACATAACGGAAGATGAGCTCGTGCGTCCGTTCGAATACCGAAAGCTCGTTCATGCGAAGCGCCGCGAGATCGTTCACATCGAAGAAGCGTCGGTAGTTGATCTCGTCGATCGCCACGCGCCAGTTCGAAAGACGATACGCCTGAGCCTCCAGCAATCGCTCCATGGCATCGAAGCTTCGCGGATCGCCGACCTTGCCGTTGATGCGCGTGACGGCTTCGTCGATGAGACGTCGTATCGCAGGGCTGCGTTCGACTAGACGCGCGAGCCGCCGCTTGTGCGCTTCTTTGTCGCGGTAGCGCATGGCTTGCGCTTCAGCCGACAGGTCGTCCCGCGGCGGAAGATTTTCGAACGCGGTCAACAAGCTCTCGAAATCGGCGCGATCCGGATCGTCCGGCGGCAACGAATCTTCGGCATCGAACGTACCGTCGAAGATCCTCGGGTATTCGCGCGGATCGATCGGAAAACAGTGCTCGAAGTAGCGCACGCGGAAGCTGCCGTGTTCCGCATCGAACTCGAGCTTCAAGTCGCCGCTTTCGAGCACCGTCCCGAGCGGCTCGCTCAGAATCGGAACCAACACGCGATTGCGCAACGAAGCCCGCTGCGGAAACCAATCCACATCGAAATGCTTGGCCGATTGCGCCGACGGCCCGTTCTCCAAGAGATCGAGCCACCACTCGTTGTCGCAGCCCATGATGCCGAGATGATTCGGCACGATGTCGACGATCAACCCCATGTCGTGCTCGTGCAGAGTCGCAACGAGCCGATCGAAGTCCTCCGGCGCGCCCAGCTCCGGATTGAGCGCGGTGTGATCGACCACGTCGTAGCCGTGCGTGCTGCCCGGCCGAGCCTTCAGGATCGGCGAGGCGTAAAGGTGACTGATTCCGAGCCGGGCCAGATAGGGAACGATGCGACGTGCCGCTTCGAACGTGAAATCCCGATTGAACTGAATTCGGTATGTCGCCCGAGGCGGGCGCGAGCCGCCGATACGAAAGTTTTCGGGACGGTCGCTCATGAGCTCGGCATCACCGACAGTCTCACTTCCCAGGCAGCGAGACGATCCGCGCTTGGCTGCAGCGCCGTTGAGAACAGGAGCCGCCCGCTTCCGCTTGCGTTGCGTGGGCAGCTCGTTTCGGCCATGTTCGCTTCGAGATGGAGCACCGATCCATCCGTCGGCCAACGCACGTGCACGCGCGCACCGGTCACCTCGGCTTCGGCCCGGTCCGGCTCGATCGAAGGAATTCGCGGCGCGATGTGCTCCGCTCTCACGCCCAGCAACTGCCGCACATACTCCATGTGCTGCCGATGTGCAGGCTCCTTGCGATCCTCCCACCGCAGCCGACTGCGTTCGAATGTCTCGGCTGCATTCGGATCCGGAATTCGCTGGCGATCGTGCGCGTCCTCGAATGTCTTGAAAGCGGAAAACTCGCCGCGTCGACCTTCGGTAATGGCGCGCGCCAGCTCGCCCCGATAGTCGCAGAAATACAGAAACGGCTGGCGGGCGCCATATTCCTCGCCCATGAACAGCATTGGAATGTGCGGCGACAGCAGCAGCAACGCGAACGCTGCTCGCAACGGCTCTTCACCCGTCAGAGCGATCAGCCTTTCTCCGAATGCGCGGTTACCGGTTTGATCGTGGTTCTGGAGGAAGTCGATGAACGAAGTGACAGGCAACCCATCGCTGCGCTCGCCGCGCGGCTTGCGCTCCGCACCGTAAGGATCGCCTTGATACGCGAACCCTTCCGCAAGTACGCGTGCCAACTGCGCGTACGGCTGTTCGGCGTAGTGGACGTAGTAGCCGTCGCGTTCCCCCGTCACGAGCACATGCACGATGTGGTGAAAGTCGTCGTTCCACTGCGCCTTCGAGAGTTTGCGATTTCTCGCGGGCCGCAAACGCGATGCCTGGTTGCCGTGATTCTCCAGGATCAAATGCACATGGCGATCATGCGCCGGTCCCGATTCGATTGCCGCTGCCAGCTCGTCGACGAGATGAGTCCGACTGGCGTCGCTCATGGCGTGGATGGCATCGAGCCGCAACCCGTCGAAACGGTATTCCTCGAGCCAATAAAGCGCGTTCTCGATGAAGAACTGCCGGACGTTGCGTCCAGCCTCGCTCTCGAAATCGAGCGCCGGTCCCCAGGGCGTCTTGTAACGGTCGGTGAAGAATCCGCTCGCGTAGCGGTGGAGATAATTGCCCTCGGGTCCGAAATGGTTGTACACGACGTCGAGCACCATGGCGATGCCGTGCGCATGCGCAGCGTCGACGAGACGTTTGAGATCGTCGGGCTGTCCGTACGCGGGATGAGGTGCGAACGGCAGGACGCCGTCGTAACCCCATCCGCGAGTACCCGGAAAGGTCGCAATCGGCATCAGCTCGATCGTGTTGATGCCGAGATCTGCCAGCTGCGAAAGTCTCGGAACGATCGCCGCATACGACCCTTCCGGCGTAAACGTGCCGACGTGCAATTCGTAGACGACCGCGCGATGCCAAGGCTGCCCGCTCCAAGCGGAGTCGCGCCACTCGTAGGCACGCGGATCGACGACTTCGCTTGCGCCGCCGAGACCATCCGGCGCGAAGCGTGCCGCCGGATCGTGCACCTCGAGCTCATCGTCGATGCGATAGCGATATCTCGCTCCTGCCGACACCGGTGCCGACGCCTCGAACCACCCTCCTGCTTGCGGTTCAAGCTCGAAGTGCTGCATCAGTCCATCGACGACCAATTGCACCCGCCCCGCATCCGGCGCCCAAAATCGGAATCGCGTGCGCCCGTCCGGCATGATCTCAGCGCCGAACGGAAGGTGGCGGTGGAAGCGGCTCATCACGTGACGAATGACGAGGAGGGAAAAGGGAATGGGGAAAGGGGAAATTGGTGCATCAGGCAACGACCCTTCCTCCCTTTCCCTTTTCCCTTTTCCCTTTTCCCTTTTCCCTTTTCCCTATTCCCTGACCGTGGCCGCGCTCACTCTTGCGTGCTGTGCCGCCAGATTGATGAACGTCTCGGACGCTTCCGGTGCTTCCGACGCGTGATGATGCGTCGGCCGGGTGACTTGCAGACGACGCAGTGTTTCGCCGACGCGCTTCGGTGTGCCGAGATCGCTCCAGCCGCACGGCGGCACTCGCACGACGCGCAGTCGCGATTCGTGTCCTTCGAGGATGTGACGGGAAAAATCTACATCCGGGAGGCGGTCGTAGGTCTCGCACAGCATCGGCCAACCCGAAGCTTGCGGGAGCCCGGCGTGCAGCGTCCGACTGAGCGCAAGTTTCATGTCCATCACGACGGATGCATATCGCTGCATGTAAAGGTCCAGCAACGCACGCGCCGATGCCGCGATGATGAAGGCATTCCACAGCCCGCCTGCTTCGATGATGTCCTTGGCCAGTTGAGCGGTGGGTTTTTCGATGAATCGTCCCACGCGGAAGCTGCCGTAAGCGTCAGCATCGCCCGGCAGGATGTAGCCGAGCTCCGCATCTGCGTCGTCCGGCTCGAGCCCAAGCAGCACCGGCGTATCCGGCTCGCGCTCGATACATGCGACGGCCCCGCGCAGCGACCGACGTAGCACGATCTCGTCGCGTACGTAGTGATCTGACGGTAACAACAGCACCTTCGCGTCGGCATCCAGCTCGAGCAACCGCAGCACCGAATACAACACGCCGATACCCGTTCCGCGATTGCGCGGCTGTACGAAAATGTTGCGGCTGGGCATTCCTTTCAGCGCGTGCGGCCACCATTCGCGATGCTGGTCGGCCACGATTGCGCAAATGCGCTCGCGGTCGACGGCACCGGCAGCGCGCGCAACCGCATCCTCGAGCAGCGTGCGTCCGCCATGAAGGGAACAGAACTGCTTGGGAACGGCCGTTCCGCAGGGACGGGTCGTCAATGCACGCAGACGCGTTCCGTCTCCACCCGCCAAGACCACGGACCAAGTGCTGCTGCCGCCGACCATGCTCATTCTCCTGGCGTGCGAGACGCCACGAAGTCGAAAGAGGAAAACTCGCAACCGATCCCAAGGCGATGCAGGCGGCGTGCGAGTTGATGTTCGCGTTGCCGGATCGCGCGTTGGCTACGAATGTTCATAACGCGCAATGGGTTCCACCGCTCGCTCGAGCACGCGCAACGTTCTGAAAACGGTAACGAGCGGGTGACAAATGGCGACAAACCGAACGATGCACACGATGCGCTTTCCTGCACCCAGGAACTTTCTCGAACGCCATGTGCTTGCATAGCGAGCCCCTTCATTCTTGGAAGCGCACCTCCATGGCCACCCGCCGACGCCCCGATTCGAACCGTACGACGCCTCCCGGCACCGCTGGCAAAGGACCCACAGGCTCGCCACGCACCACAACGGCAGGCGAACGCAACCGCAACAGTGAGCTGCAGGCGGGTCACAAGGAAAAGCCGATCGAGGATTCATCAACGAGGGCGCGCGATCGGTCCGGTTACTCGGGCGCGTCGCTCGTCGACGAGCAGATCTTCCCCGAAGACCGCGAGCTGCGCATCGCGGAGCTTGCGTACTCGAAAGCGCAACAGCGCGGCTTCGAGCCGGGCCACGAGCTCGACGACTGGCTGGAAGCGGAGCGTGAGATCGACGCGACGTTCTCTCACTCCGAGCATCGACCCTCTGCACTCTGAATTTCGGTCAGACCGTGGTGTCCGAAGCGCGAGCCGGGTACGCCGAGATCCAGTCTAGAGGCGGTAGCGCGCATGCACGCCGGACACACCGCGAAACCTTTCTCGGCGCACGCCACGACGAAGGCGTGACTCGATTTCGCGTGTGGGCCCCCGAGGCGAGGCACGTCGAAGCGCACGTCGAGTATCCGCATCCGCTGACGCTCGAGCTCCAGTCCTCCGAAGACGGTTATTTCGTCGGCGAGTCGGACTCGATCGCTCCGGGCTCTCTTTATAAGTATTTCCTGGACAGCGAAGGGCCTTGGCCGGATCCGTGCTCCCGATACCAGCCGCACGGCCCGCATGGTCCTTCCGCCGTGATCGACCCGACCGAGTATCGCTGGCAGTGCCCGCAGTGGGCTGGCGCGCGCCTCGAGCAGCAAACGATCTACGAGCTCCACATCGGCGCTTTCACTCCCGAAGGCACGTTCGACGCCGCGCGCGCGCGCCTGGCATGTTTACGCGACCTCGGGATCACGATGATCGAGCTGCTACCGGTCGCTGAATGTCCTGGCCGCTGGAACTGGGGTTACGACGGCGTGCAAATCTTCGCGCCCTTTCATGAGTACGGCGATCCCGAGGCGTTCCGGCGATTCGTCGACCGGGCGCACGAGCTTGGGCTCGCCGTCATTCTCGACATCGTTTACAACCACGTCGGCCCAGACGGGAATTATCTGAAGCATTTCAGTCCGCGCTACTTCAGCTGCAAACATCGGACCGAATGGGGCGAAGCGTTCAATTTCGACGGCGAGCACTGTTTCGGCGCCCGCGACTTCGTGATCAACAACGCCAAGTACTGGCTGAGCGAATATCAGTTGGATGGCTTCCGGCTCGACGCCACGCAGTCGATGTTCGACACGAGCGAGCCTCACATTCTGGCGCAGCTCGTTGCCGAATGTCGGGAGTCATCCGGCCGCGACATCGTCTTCGTCGCCGAGAACGAGCCGCAACGAGGCGAGCACTTGCTGCCGCCGGACCAGGGAGGATTCGACCTGGATGGCATGTGGAACGACGACTTTCATCATGCGATGCGGGTTGCGCTCTCGGGATGCCGCGACGGCTATTTCCTCGACTACACGGGATGCGCTCAGGAAATCTTGTCCGCACTGAAATACGGCTTTCTCTATCAAGGCCAGTACTACACTTGGCAGCGCAAACCGCGCGGCTCGCCTTTACGAGGCTCACCCAGGCACGCCTGCGTGCATTTCCTGCAAAACCACGATCAGGTCGCGAATACCGGTCTCGGCGAACGACTGCACACGTTCGTGAGCCCGCGCCGTTATCGAGCCGCGACGGCCGTGCTCTTGCTCGGCCCGCAGACGCCACTGTTGTTCATGGGTCAGGAATTCCTGGCATCGAACCGGTTCATGTTCTTCGCGGATCACGAGCAACCCCTGCGCGATACCGTGCATCAGGGGCGTCGCGAATTCCTAAGACAATTCAGATCGTACGCGAGCCGGGCGGTTCAGGAGGCCGTGCCCGATCCCGGCGACGAACGCACGTTCATGCAAAGCAAGCTCGATTGGGACGAGCGCAATCGCAACACGGCTGCGCTTGCGCTTCATGAAGACTTGCTGCGCCTGAGACGCGAAGATGTCGTGTTGTCGAATTCGGCGCGCATCGAGATCGACGGCGCAACGCTCGGCACGTCGGCATTTCTCCTGCGCTGGTTCGGCGATCTGCAGGAGCGCTTGCTCATCGTCAACTTCGGTCGCGAGTTGCATCTCGAACCCGTTCCCGAACCGCTGCTCGCGCCGCCGCGTGATCGGCGGTGGGCACTGCTCTGGTCGAGCGAAGATCCTCGCTACGGCGGGCTCGGCGTCATGGCACCCGTGTCGGACGACGAACGCTGGCGCATTCCAGCCGAGTGCGCAGTGCTATTGCAGAGCCTCTGATCGTTCGCAATGCCGAGACCGACCTTGAAAGGATGCGAGCTCGTGATCCCGTGGGACACGGGCAACGATCCGTGCTTTCTCCGCGACCGCGAATGGCTGGTCACGAACGGACTCGGGGGTTATGCCTCGGGTACGTTGGCCGGAATGCCTTCGCGCAAGTACCACGGCCTGTTCGTGCCCAACCTCACCGATCCGAAGGGCCGCCACATCATGATTTCGCGCTGCGACGAGTTCGTCACCGTCGATGGGATGCGCGTGCACTTGGGCGGCGCCGAATTCGCCAACGATCAGGTCGTCGGCGAATCCCATCGCTATCTCAAGGAGTTCCGTCTCGCCTGCCGCATTCCCATTTGGCGATTCGAGCTCGGCAAGAGCGTCATCGAAAAATCCATCGTCATGCCGCACAACCAGAATACCGTGTGCGTGCGGTATCGCCTGTTGAGCGGCGAGCCCGTCGAGCTCCACGTCCGTCCATTCACCTCATTTCGGCGCCATGACGAGCAGCCGGAACAAGCGCTCAACTCGGCGTTCACGCTCACCGTCTCGGAGGATCGGTATGAAGTGCACATGCCCGATAGCCCGCTAGTGCTGCGCATGGCCATGCAACCGGGTCCTGCAGCGTTCGTCACCGAAGCGCAGTCCGAGCTCGATTTCTTCTATCGCATCGAATACGACCGCGGCGATCCGGCACTCGAGAGCGCGTTCAGTCCGGGATACTTCACTGCGCGGCTCACGACCGAAGAGCCGGTCGTGTTCGTCGCATCGACGCAAAGCTGGGCTTCGCTCGAGTTCGATGCGGCGGCGGTGTTCGATGCCGAGGTCAAGCGATGCGACACGCTGCTTTCGCTCTCTCCTGCGCTCGGACACGACGCATTCGCGCAACAGCTCGCGCTCGCAGCCGATCAGTTCATCGTGCTGCCGGGCAGCCGCTTCGAGGAAACGGTCATCGCGCAAGCGGAAGGCAGCGATCTGCGCACGGTCATCGCGGGCTATCACTGGTTCGGCGACTGGGGTCGCGACACGATGATCAGCCTGGAAGGCCTCACCCTGTGCACGGGCAGATTTCGGGAAGCAGGTGCGATTCTGCGTACGTTCTCCCACTACGTGCACGACGGGTTGTTGCCGAACCTGTTTCCCGAAGGCGAACGCCAGGCGCTGTATCACACGGTCGATGCGACGCTCTGGTATTTCCAGGCGATCTCGCGCTATCTCGAAGCGACCGCAGACCGCACGATCTTGCCGCAGCTGTTTCCGATCCTGCGCCAGATCGTCGAGCATCATTTCGCGGGCACGCATTTCAACATCCATGTCGATCCGAACGATGGGCTGATCTCCGCCGCCGCGGAGGGCTATCAACTCACCTGGATGGACGCCAAAGTGGACGGCTGGGTCGTCACGCCGCGCCGCGGCAAGCCGGTCGAAATTCAAGCGCTCTGGTACAACGCCCTGAGCCTGATGAACGGCTGGGCCGAGGAGCTCGGTCAACCGAGCGAAATTTTCCAAGCAGCCGCTGCCCAAGTGCGCGAAAGCTTCAATGCGCGCTACTGGAATCCCGAGCTCGGCTGTTTGTTCGATGTCATCGACGGACCCGGGGGCACCGACGCCAGCGTGCGCCCCAACCAGATCTTTGCGATTTCTCTCACCCACCCCGTGCTCGACCAGCGCCGCTGGCCGCAGGTCGTCGCTGCCGTGCGCGAGCAGCTCGTCACGCCGTTCGGTCTGCGCACCCTCAGCGCCGATCATCCCGACTACAAGGCGCATTACCGCGGCAACTTGCGAGAGCGCGATGCTGCCTATCACCAAGGCACCGTCTGGCCCTGGCTCATCGGCCACTTCATCGACGCCACGCTCAAGATCGACCCCGATCGTGCCCGTGCGCGCGAGCTGTTGCGCACCTTCGAGGATCATCTGTTCGACGCCGGCATCGGCACGATCAGCGAAATCTTCGATGCGGAACCGCCCTTCCGCCCGGGCGGCTGCATTGCTCAGGCATGGAGCGTGGCCGAAGTACTGCGGGCCTGGCTCAGGACCCAACATCGCGAAACGCCCAAGCCGCAGAGCCGACGGGCATCGTAGCGACACACTTCTCTGTTGCGGTGATTCGTCAATCGTGAACGCGCTGCGCTTGCGGACCGCCGCCGCGCCGCATAGGGAACCGCTCGTGCGTGCGGTTCATTGTTCGTCGCTGCCAGCCAATCACTATTACAGGAGCTAGTCATGGCAAGAGCGACCCCCAATGCGGCTACCGATGCGCCGCGCGATGCGATCGCATTGCTCAAGCAAGACCACCGCATCGTGGAGAAACTGTTCGACGAATTCGAAAAGGCCGATGACGACGAACTGCAGAGCCTGGCCCATCGTATTTGTCAGTTACTGACCGTCCACGCGCAGATCGAGGAAGAGCTGTTCTATCCCCAGGCCAAGGATGCCCTGGAAGACGACGAAGAGTCGCTCGAGCTCGTGCAAGAGGCGGCTGTAGAGCATCAATCGGCGAAGGAGCTGATCGCCAAGATCGAGGGCATGACGAGCGATGACGAGCACTTCAAGGCGACGGTCAAGGTGCTCGGCGAATACGTGAAGCACCACGTCAAAGAGGAAGAGAACGAGCTCTTCCCCGAAACCAAGAAAGCCGGCGTCGACTTGAAAGAAATCGGCAGCCGCCTCTTCGAACGCAAAGTGCAGCTCATGGAAGAAATGGGCATTCCGATGGAAATCGAGGAGCCGACGACGAAGCGCAAGCGCGCAACGGGCCGCTCAGGCCGCACGGCAGCGGCAAAATCCCGACAAGCTCGGGCCGCGGCAAGCCGCAAGAGCTCTTCCCGCTCGGGCACTCGCGCACGTCACTGAAACCCCGCCCGATGCCGGCAGCGCAAACGCGCTGCTCGGCCGTCGGTGCAGGTCCGTTGGCATGCATCGAATGAAGCGACGGCTGCGGCTGGTGCGCTTTGAATACTTCGCGCCACAGCACGGCACGGGTCATCGTTGGTAAAGCGCCAACGCGTGCCACGCGCGATCGTCTGTAATTTCTGCAAGCGCCGGTTCATCCAGAGCCGAGCAGGCGCGTTTGCAATCTCGCGATCGCTCGCTGGAATTCTGTCGCGTAGTGTCGCGAGCGAGTACGCGTCGTCGAACCACAGACACTCGGCGCTCGTGCTTTTGCTTTTTCCGTTCAGCGCGGAACTTTGAATTTCCGGATGGCTTCGGTTCGAGATTCCCTCATCGGCTGCAGACCGCAGCCTTGTGCACACCCGCCATCCGGAGTCCATTGCCATGACCCTGACCATTCTCGAGGACCGCGGTACGCCGCTCGATCGTCAATACTTCACGTGGCGCGAGCTATCCCCGAAGCCGATCAGTAAGCTCGACGACGATGCGTTCACTCGCATTCGTATCGTCCTGATGAACGGCGTCGAGCACGAGGCGCTGCGATTCCAGCACGCGGTCGCGCGCTTCAACTCCGAGCTACGACTGCCGCTCGCCCAGATTCGTCAGATCGAGCATCAGCAGGAAACGCTGATCAATTGGCTGATCGGTCCCGACCATTCGCCTCTCGAGACGACGATTGCGTACGAACAAACCGCGATCGAAGTGACTGCGGCCATGGCCAGGCGCGAGCCGGACGAGTATGTCGCGCAATCTCTGCGCTTCGGCTTGTTGGAAGATTTCGATCACCTTTATCGGTACGCAGCGCTGTTGGATCGGCTCGAAGGCAAGGACGCGAACAACATCTTGCAGTCTTACACCGACATCGTGCCCGGACGACCGACGCATGTGCATCATCGACACGCGATCGACAATGTCCGTCGTCCGACCGCCACGCGTGCGTCGCATCCGCTGACGAAGCTCCATGCCCTGACCATCACCGCCGGCGAGCAGCAGACGCACAACTACTACATGAACATCGGCCCGCTGTTCGCGGACGCACTCGCTCGCCAGCTGTATGCCGAGATCGCCTCCATCGAAGAGCAGCATGTGACGCAGTACGAGTCGCTCCTCGACCCGACGCAGACGTTCCTCGAGCAGTGGCTGCTGCACGAGGCGATGGAGGTCTACAACTACTGGAGTTGCGCGCAGCAGGAATCGAATCCGCGCATCAAGGGCATCTGGGAACGCATGCTCGATTACGAGCAAGGACACCTGGCCCTCGTGGCCGACATCTTCAAGGAGAACGCGAAAAAGGATCCGCTGGAAGTATTGCCGGAGACCCTGCCGGATCCATTGCCTTATGCCAGCCAGCGAGAGTTCGTCCGGGAGGTGCTCATCGAAGAGATCGACATGCGCTCGCGAGGTACCGAATACGTCGGTCCCGACGAAGAGAGCGATGCCACGCTCGCCTATCGCGAGCACGTTCATGCCGATGGCGTGCCGAGCGACTCCGTCGCTGCCGGTTACCGCTACCAGCCGGGCACCGAGCTTGCCCGCACGTCGCCCATCGCCGCCTGATCACGAGGAGCCCACTCATGCGCACACAAGCACGCACCGGAACGAACCGCACCGGCATCCTGACCTCCCCGGATGAAACGGAGAAGATGCTGACGGCAGAAGAGGAATTGCAGCCGGAATTCACGGGCGATCCTGCCGACTTCGCCGACATCAAGGTGCAATCGATCGCGGAAGCCGATCCTCTCGGCTCCGTGCCGCCGCCCGCCACCGTAAAAGGCACGCTCAAGTCCGGCATGAAAAAGATTACCGGCTCGAACCCGCAAGTGTTCATCGACAAGCTCGCCGAACGTGCCGCTTACGAGCGCGGCGGCACACGCCTCTACGATGCCTTGATCGTGAAATTCCAAGCGACGGGAGATTCGACTTCAGGCGCCACGCTCGAAGAACTGACGAGCATCCGCGCCGACGAGCTCGCTCACTATCACCTGCTCGTCGACACCATTCGCGCACTCGGCGGAGATCCTACTGCGCAAACGCCGAGCGCGGATCTCGTAGGCGTGGAAACCGCCGGACTGATGCAGGTCGTGAACGATCCTCGTACGAGTTTTCAGGATTGTCTGAACGCGATGCTCGTCGCCGAGCTCACCGATGTCGACGCATGGAACCTGCTTGCAACGCTCGCCGAAGGCATCGGCGAAGACGACCTCGCGCAACGTTTCCGCGACGCGCTGCTGCAGGAGAACAAGCATCTCCAGCTCGTAAGGATGTGGTATAGCAAGAGCGTAGTGGACGCGAGTACGTAGGGACACCGGGCCCGGGCTCGGGGCTCGGGGCTCGGGGCTCGGGGCTCGGGGCTCGGGCAAGAAGTATCACGCAAGTGTGTTCGACACTTCTGCGGCTTTGGGAGACCGCGGAACCTCGCTACGAACGTGCTTCGATTTGATTGCCGCTCGAGGAAGGCAACAGCAAATAGCTGTGCGGCAGCGCGCTTCTGACCAGCGCCCAGAGCCCCGAGATCAGAACAGCCCAAACCACCTCTTCTTCGCCACATTCCTTCGTCGCGGATCGATGTAATCCTTCACGCCGGCATCGATCAAAGTTTCGAACAAGTGGTTGACGCCCTTCGCTTCCTTGAGCTCCAGCTCTTCTTTGTACAAGGGCACGACGCTGAAGAAAGCGATGGAGTGCGCGGCAATTTTCAGCTCGTAGAAGTCCTCGGGTACGAGTAGCGACGGTACGATCACTGCGCCGCAGAGACGAGTCGAGGGCGCGAGCGGTTGCGGCGGATTGCCGTTCGTGAAGGTTTCGCCCCAACCGACCCAGCGACCGGTGTCGCGCGGGATCTCGGCAATCGACCGTAATTGATCGAGCGGCCATCGCCAACGCGGATTGCGCCGCGCCTCTGCATCGAGCGGCCAGAGCCGAGGCAGCGTAATCATCAATTCGATATAGCGAGGCGCCTGCGCCTTGCCGGACGGCACGCTCATCGCCTTGTCGCTCATGCCCGCCGTCACGAGCGTGCGCACAGGCCGCGTCTCTTGAGGCGGCACGTGCAGGATCTCGATTTCCGTCGGATCGGAGCCTTCCCGCAGAATTTCCTTGATCGGCCCGAGATGTTTCTCGACGTGCGCGCGAATCTCCTCGCGGTAGCCCGGCGAGCGATCAGAACTGGATTGAGTCACGATGCATGGATCTCACAAAGCCGTATTTCGCCGCGCGTCAATCGAGATGCGGCAGCGCGACGATACACGGCTTTCATGGCTTCGACTTCGGCCGGAATGCCATGAAGACATTGCCCGGCGGCTGCCCGAACATGCCGTAACCTGAGGCAACGAACAATTGTCCGTTCGCTGCGACGATGGAGGCATTGTCGATCGCGCCGCCATTCCCCGGAACCCCGTTGACGGTCTCGAACGACTTTGCCGTGTCGAAGCTGAAGAGCACCGCACCGGTCTTTGCATCGAACACGCGCAAATATCCGTCGAGCGCACCTGCAACCACGGCACCATCGATCACGGTCGGTGCACCCGACAAGCCGATGTTGTTGGCACAGCTGCGCACGCGCGTGCGGCGGTCGCCTGAGCAATCGGGTTCGGCGGCGAACGTCCAGAGCACTTCGCCGGTGACCGCATCGACGGCGTGAATGCCCGGCTTTTGATTGCGCACGGCCGGATTCTGGGTAGTGAATCCGTACGGGCGATTGATCGGCGCATACACACGCTCGCCGTCGAAAGCGATGCCCCAATGAATGCCGCCGAGCGGCGAGCCTTCGCCGAAGTCCTGACGCCACAGCACTTTGCCGTTATCGGGATCGAGCGACCACAAGGTACCCGACTTTTGACCTGCGAACAGTGCGTCCTTGCCGTTCTTCAGCTTGGCCAAGATGATCGAAGCGCCGAAATCGACGTCGCGAAACACCGATTCCAGCGGGCAATTCAGCGGACGACGCGGCGCACCGCCTTCGGCGCTTGGCCGGCCCGTGCACCCACTCAAGAAGATATCGTTCTCCGTCGCCTGGAAGCTCCAGCGCAGCGACCCGTCCTTGATATCGATCGCGAGAACGGCGTCCGTCGTCTTTGCTGCGGGCTCCGACGTGGCCTCACCCGTGCCGACGAACAACAAACCGCGTTGCGGATCGATCGACGGCGAATTCCAAATCGGCGCGCCCGAAGGCCCCCAGATCATCTTGCCGTCGCCGCGGTCGCGCACCGGCTTCGCATCTTCCATCGTGTGCGCGATCCACAGTTTCTCGCCGGTCTTGCCGTCGAGCGCAACGACCGCGCCGTGCGTCTTGCAGCACTCGTGGTCATCGGTCGCACCGACCATGATCTCGTACTGAGAAATCGGCGCATACACCCGATCGTTGTGAACGATCGGCGTGCCCGTCGTCAGCGACAACGGAAAGAGCTGCACGGACTGCTGCCAGAGCTTCGCGCCGGTCGACGCGTCGATCATGTGAATGTTTGCCGCAGCGTCGCCGACGACAATGACCTTGCGACCGGCAACCTCACCGTAAGCCGCGCTCGTGCGCAGCGGTAGATCGCTCGTGTACACCCACTTCAGGCACGGCTCGCTTTGGCTCACATCGATCGCGAGAACCTGCGCGGTTTCTCCGACCGGCAGGAACAACGTCGAGCCGACGACTGCGGGTTGCGAACGCATCGTCGTGGCCTGCGGGAACGCGAGCACCCAGGCGAGCTCGAGATTCGCGAGATCCGCGGTCGAAAGTCCCGCCTGCGCCTGCGTCAAATGACGATGGTTCTGGAGATTGAAACCGAAGCCGGCCACTGCAGGTGCAGAACCGAGATCGACGAGGCGCCGATCCGCCGGACACATCATCTTCTCGACCCAAGCGTCGTTCGCTTGCATCGTGCCGGTCAAGTAATTGGCGACTGCAGTGCGTTCGGCATCGGTGAGCCCTGCCGCTTGCGCCTTCATCTTTCCTTCCGTCAACGCGTAGTTGACGTTCGTGAAACGCATGCGTCGCAGGGCCTCGAGCGAGGGCGAACGAGTCGCTTCAGGATTGTTGTGGCAAGCGGCACATGCGCGATCGTAAACGGCCTTGCCTGGATGTTCGCCCGCGGTAGGGGCTGCAGCGGCTGTTGAATTAGCAGGTGCCGAAGCCGCGGGCGGCTCTTGCGCAGGCTGCACGGCGGGTTGCGAACATCCGAGCGCCAGCAAAGCCACTGCACCGGCCGCTGCGAACGCGGCGACTCTCGAATTGAGCTGCATCTCTCCTCCCCCTAGCCTTGATCGGTCGCACCAGCCCGCCTTTCCCCTTTCCCCTTTCCCTTTTCCCTTTTCCCTTTTCCCAACTCCCTTCCACGGACCGCGCACATCGATTTGAATGCAAGCACCGAGCGGCCAGTGTAAAGAATTGCAACTCATTTCGGCAGCACTGACCGCCAGGCAGTCTACGCACCCTCGCACGCCCGCTTCGAAGCCGAGAACGAAGTCGGATGCAGCTCGTCTGCCGCTGACTCCTCCGTTTTCGCTGCGATCGACGGTTTGCTGCGCACTTACGCGCGCAGCAACCGCTCGGCGATCTGAACGGCGTTCAGCGCCGCGCCCTTGAGCAATTGATCGCCCGCGATGAACAGCGAGATCGAACGATTCGACGGATCGCTGAGATCTTGGCGAATGCGGCCGACCAAGAGCTCATCGCGTCCCGACGCATCCTTCGGCATGGGGAAGTAATTGCGTTCGGGGTCGTCCACGAGCTTCACGCCGGGCGCCTGCTCGAGAATTGCGCGAACGTCCTGCGGGCTGATTCGGTTCTCGCATTCGAAGTTGACCGAAATGCAGTGCGCGCGCAGCACCGGGACACGCACGCACGTTGCCGTGATGCGCAAAGTCGGCTCGTTGAAGATCTTGCGCGTCTCCTGCATGACCTTCGTTTCCTCGTCGTTGTAGCCCGTCGCCGGATCGATGCGCGTGTTGTGGCTGAACACATTGAACGCATACGGGTGCGGCAGAACCTTCGGCTCGTACGTTTCGCCCGCGAGATAAGCGCGCGTGCTTTCGCGCAGCTCTTCCATGGCGGCCGCACCGGCGCCGGAAGCAGCTTGATAGGTCGAAACGATCAGCCGCTTGATCGGATTGATCTTGTGAATCGGCCACAGCGGCGTGATCGAAAGAATGGCCGCGCAATTGGGATTCGCAATGATGCCGCGATGCTGCTCGATGGCGTCGGCGTTGATCTCCGGCACGACGAGCGGGACCGTCGGATCCATGCGGAAGGCGGATGAGTTGTCGACGACGATCGTGCCGCGCTCGACCAGCAGCGGCGCGAAGCGCTTGGAGATCGAGCTGCCTGCAGAGAAGAGCGCGATGTCGATGCCGTCGAGCGCATCCTCGCGCAGTTCCTCGACCGCGACGGTTTGGCCGTTGAAAGTGACTTGCTTACCGGCAGAACGGGCAGAAGCAAACAGCCGCAGCGCGCTCAGCGGGAACTTGCGCCGTTGCAGGCATTCGATCATCTCGACGCCGACGGCACCGGTTGCACCGACGACCGCCACGACAGGCGATTGCAAGTTGGGTTGACGGCGGTCGAGCTCGGCCGCCGAGCCGGACAGGGACACTGCTGCGCACATACTGCTTCCTCGTTACGTTGAGGCCGGCAGACGAGCGCCCAAACGAAAAGGCCCCGTCGAAACCGGCGGGGCCTTTGAAACCGTGCAATCGCTGTCAAATCACGCGCGCAAACAGCACAGCCGCCCCGCAGGGAGCTGTTTCGTTTTCAGCGTGGATTTGATCGAGCGAATCATGGGGCGCGAAAGCTAGCCGATTTGCAGGATATAGGCAACAGGCACGCAGCAAGGGCGTGGGGCTTGGGGCTCGGGCAGAAAGTTCGCGAGCGAACGCGCGCTCGCACTCCCCTCATGAGAGAGGACCCGAGCGAAGTGACTGGGTGAGGGATCACAGAACGAATATCCCTCGCATTGACTCGCTCCGCGAAAATCGCTGCGAAACTCTTGCTCCCGCCTTTCCATGCGCAGGCCCCACGCCCCGAGCCCCAAGCCCTTCTATACTCGCGTCATCGTAATGAACGACTCATCGTTGTGAATCCCGCTGATTTCTACCGTGAACGCTTGCAGACGCGCGAAAAAGCCGCTGCCGAGCTCGGCCGCTCGGCCGAGCGCATCGGCTGGGTCCGTATCGTCTTGTTTCTTGCCGTACTCGCGTGCGGATGGTGGGTCCTGCAGGAACCGTCGGCATCTGCGTGGACGCTGCTCATTCCGACCGCTGCATTCCTTGCTGCCGTCTTTCAGCATGGCCGCATCAAACGGCGTCAGGAGCTCGCGCAGCGCGCGGTCGACTTCTATCGCTCAGGGCTTGCCCGACTCGAAGATCGCTGGGAAGGCACGGGTCAAACCGGCGAGCGGTTTGCCGATCCCCATCATATATATGCGTTGGATCTGGACCTGTTCGGACGCGGCGGCTTGTTCGAGCTGCTGTTCACCGGCCGCACGCGGATGGGCGAAGAGCGGCTCGCACAATGGCTGCTGGAACCAGCCGACGTGCGCACGATCCTCGAACGGCAAGCGGCAATCGGGGAACTTCGACACCGCACCGATCTACGCGAAGACATTGCCGCCCTCGGCGCGGATGCCGGCGTCGGCGTCCGACCCGAAGCACTCGTTGCATGGGCTGAAACACCGAATCGATTGACTCGGCCTTGGCTCGGTGTTGCGAGCTACGTATTGCCCCTCCTCGCAATCGCCGGCGTCGTCGTTTGGAGCGAGCTCGGTTTGATCTCGCCGTTCGTTCTCGTACTGGCGCTCGAGTTCGCAACTTTGCGGCTCGTGAAGCGCGAGCTCGATGCGACGCTGCAAGCAACCGAGCAAGCATTCGAGGATCTCAAGCTCCTCGCGGGCTTGCTCGAGCGCATCGAACGCGAGTCGTATCAAACCGAGCGTTTACGGACGCTGCAGAGCAGTCTGGTCTCGCACGAGCGTCGCGCCTCCACGACGATGGCGCAGCTTGCCACGGTCGTGCAGTGGATCGAGTCGCGCCGCAATCCGCTGTTTCAGATCCTGTCGTTACCGCTCATGTATCCGTTGCACGTTGCGCGCGCCGCGGAGCGCTGGCGTGCGCAGCACGGACACGCGGTTCGTGCGTGGCTCGATGCAATCGGCGACATCGAAGCACTGCTCTCGCTTGCAGCCTACAGCTTCGAGCATCCGCGCGATCCGTTCCCGACCTTCGTGTCCGGATCAGCAAGATTCTCCGGTGAGGAGCTCGGTCACCCGCTGATCCCCGCGTCGCGCTGCGTGCGGAACGATGTGAGCATCGACCCGCCGACGCGCGTCCTCGTGATCAGCGGCTCGAACATGTCCGGCAAGAGCACCCTACTGCGCACGATCGGTATCAATACGGTGCTCGCCATGGCCGGCGCGCCGGTACGTGCGAAATCGCTCGAGCTCACGCCGCTGCAAGTCGGCGCGAGCATCCGCATCAACGATTCGTTGCACGAAGGCAGCTCGCGCTTCTACGCCGAAATCACACGTTTACGCCAACTGCTCGATTTCGCCGATCGCTCTATGCCGTTGCTGTTCCTGCTCGACGAGCTGCTGCAAGGCACGAACTCGAAAGACCGCCGCATCGGCGCCGAAGGCGTATTGAAGGGATTTTTGGACCGAGGTGCCATCGGCCTCATTACGACTCACGACCTCGCCCTCGCCGAGCTGAACGTCGACGACTCACGCCTGCTCAACATGCACTTCCAGGACGAAATCGTCGACGGACAGATCCGTTTCGACTACAAACTCCGCGACGGCATCGTCACGAAGAGCAACGGAGTCGAGCTGATGAGGTCGATTGGGCTGGAAGTGTGACAGTAGTGATCCGTGATTCGTGAGAGAACCCACGGCGCGCGCAGCGCAAACCAACGGATCACGAATCACGACGGGCCACCGAACTTGAAGCTCGACGCCGTGATTCCTCCGAACAGCCCTTCTTCGTGATACACCATCGTCGCCGGCTCGTGTTCGGCGGCGCCGACGGCGACCATGAGCGGAATCAAATGATCTTCGCGCGGATGCGCTTCGCGGGCGGACGGCGCGTTCGCCCACTCGATGAGTTTCTGCGTGCGTGCCGCGCCGATCGAGCGCAGCAGCGTATCTTGCATCCAGCCATCGAAGCGCTGTGAAGCTCTTGCGCCGGCCGGTCCCATGGCGCGCATGTTGTGATAGCTGAGACCGCTGCCGATGATGAGCACTTCGTCATCGCGCAGCGGCGCGAGCGCGCGGCCGATCGCAATGTGCTCGGCCGGGTCGTAGCCCGCCTTCAGCGATAACTGCAGGACAGGCACGTTTGCTTCAGGGTACATGATCACGAGCGGCGTGAACGTCCCGTGATCGAAGCCCTGGTTCGGGTCGAGCGATGCCTTGAAACCTGCATCTTGGAGCAGGTCTCGAATTCGTTCGGCGAGCTTCGGATCGCCGGGCGCGGGATATTGCACTTGATACGTATACGGCGGAAAACCGCTGTAGTCGTACACCATCGGCGGATTCGGACTCGAGGTGATCGCCAGCTCGTTCTCGGTCCAATGACCCGAAATTACCAGCACGGCCCGCGGCTCGTCGCCGAGTTCATGAACCATCCGGATGAGCGATGCCTCGAGATAGCGGAACATCGAGCGCATCTCGGGAATGTACGGCCACGGTCCGCCACCGTGCGAAATGAAATACGTGGGTAGTCTGCGTGCGTTTGCCATGGCCATACTTTCGGCCTGCAACCGCCGATTCTCAACACGCCGGCAGGAATAACAGTCATTCCCCCAAGGACGCGCTAGTTCGCGGAACCTGTCAGTTCTTTTTTCGTTACAGCGCAAACTGGGAGCAAGCCATGACTGAACAGCGAGTTACTCGGCACGAAACGTACGAGCTGCATTACTGGCCGACGATTCAAGGACGCGGTGAGTTCGTCAGGCTCGCCCTGGAGTATGCGGGTATCTCGTACATCGACGTCGCACGCGGTCCGATGGATGCTGGCGGCGGCGAGGATGCGCTGCTCGAAGCGCTACGGAATGCGGACCGACACCACCCGCCCTTCGCGCCGCCGTTTCTGAAGACGGTCGATGGCGTTATCGCTCAAACGGCGAACATTCTGTTGTTCCTCGGCCAACGGCATGCGCTCGCACCGATCGACGAGGCGGGCTGGATCTGGACGCACCAGCTTCAGCTGACGATCACCGATTTCGTGGCCGAAGTTCACGATACGCATCATCCGCTCGGCCCGACGCTGTACTACGAAGATCAGAAAGCCGAAGCCAAGCGGCGGACAGCCGAGTTCTTGAAGCATCGATTGCCGAAGTTTCTCGGGTACTTCGAGCAGGTTATCGACTCCAATCCGGCGCACAGCGGCTGGACCGTCGGCGACGAAACGACGTATGTGGACCTTTCGCTGTTCCAGATCGTCGAAGGGCTGCGGTATGCGTTTCCGAATGCGATGAAGCGCATCGAGGCGCACTACCCCAAGCTCATCGCGCTTCACGATCGCGTTGCCGGATTACCCCGCATCGCCGAGTATTTGGCATCGCCGAGACGCATTGCGTTCAACGAAGACGGGATATTCAGGCGGTATCCGGAGCTCGATCTTTCTAGTTGATAGTTGATAGTGGATAGTTGATAGCGGCGATCGCCTACCACTGATCTCCGGCGTTTCCAGTCGCTGTCAACTATCCACCATCCAATACGCTTGGCCTGCGTCACTGCCCAGCTATCAACAGAATTTCCAAAACCTAGGGCCGGCTTGACCGGGCAAGAGATCCAGGTTTTCGTCGATCTCGAACTGCACGTTCCGGCAGCGCCGACTATCCTCCGTCCGGAAAAAACTCGTACTGCTCATCGAGCGTTGAGAGACTTCAGGCTCTCGATGCCATCGCATCGGGGCGCATCCGCCGTCGACTACCCATGATGGACCGCGCGCCTCGCGCGGCTTCGTCACTGTCGACCGTCGACAGCGCATCACATCGTCGCGCCGACAATCCACGGCACGAACTCGACCTCGCCATAACCGAGTGCCTCGCTCTTGGATGGCCGCCCCGAAGCTATCTCTAATAGATAAGTAAGAATCTCATCGCCCTTCTCTTCGACGGTCGCTCCGCCGGTTGCGATCGGACCGCAGTCGATATCCATGTCGTCCTGCATGCGGCGATACAGCTCGGAGTTCGACGCGAGCTTGATCGATGGCGACGGCTTGCAGCCGTAAGCGGAGCCGCGACCGGTCGTGAACGCAATCATCGTTGCGCCCGAGGCGACTTGTCCGGTCGCTGAGCAAGGATCGAATCCAGGACTATCCATGAAAACGAAACCTTTGGCCTTGCAATGCTCGGCGTATTCGATGACGTCTGCGAGCGGGGACGTCCCGGCCTTCGCGATGGCGCCGAGCGATTTTTCCAGGATCGTCGTGATGCCGCCTGCGATGTTGCCCGGCGACGGGTTGTCGTCCATCGAAGCGCGGTTGCGGGCCGTGTATTCCTTCCACCATTCGATGCGGCGCATGAGTTTCTCGGCAACTTCGGGGTTCGTTGCGCGCGCCGCCAGCAAGTGCTCAGCCCCGTAGATCTCCGGGGTTTCCGAGAGCATTACCGTCCCGCCGAGCGCGACCAGGCGATCGGCCGCATTTCCCAAAGCAGGATTGCACGTGATGCCTGACCAGCCATCCGAACCGCCGCATTGCAGCCCGAGCACGAGCTCGCTTGCGGGCACGGTCGTGCGCACGGCGCGATTGGCGATCTCGAGCAGCGCGCGCAGACGTTCGAGGCCTTCTTCAACGGCAGCACGCGTGCCGCCGACATCCTGAATGGCATAGGACTGAAACTCTTCCCGCCCTTCCAAGCCGAAATCTCGTGCGAACTCGCCGATCTGGAGCACCTCGCAGCCGAGCCCGACCATGAGCGTCGCGCCGCAATTCGGATTCGTCGCGGTGCCCCACAACGTCCGTCGCAGAATCTCGAAACCTTCGCCTTCGCTTGCCATGCCGCAGCCGCTCGTGTGCGTGATCGGCACGATCCCGTCGACGTTCGGATAGTCGCGCAACATGCCAGACCGCCCGGCGCGATCGGCGATCATGCGCACGACGGTCGCCGAACAATTCACTGACGTCATCACGCATACGTAGTTGCGAACACCCACTCGCCCATTCGCGCGCCGAAAACCCTGGAAGGTCCGTTCCCGCTCCTCAATGACGCGCGGCTGCATGCGCTCCGCAGACCGCCGCACATCCGTCATCGCCAGATTGTGCACATGCACGTGCTGTCCAGGCGCGATATCGCTCTTCGCAACACCGATCACTTGACCGTACTTCAACACCGGACTGCCCGCCGCAATGCGCTCGACTGCAACCTTGTGCCCGCGAGCGATGGCTTCCTGCGTACGAATCCCTCCGGCAACCTCCCACCCCGCGGCCAAATCCCGCGTCGCCACGAAAACATTGTCGCGAGGATGAAGTAGCAGGACGCCAGCGATGGCAGGAACTCCGTTCATGGGTCGTGATTCGTGATTCGTGATTCGTGATTTCGGAGGGTCGGCGTCGCGCCATTTTCAGTCAAGTCCCGCACACGACAGACGATTCGCCGCCTTTTCAATAAGTCTTGGCACTATGTCAGCCTCACACTCCCGCCCCGTTCCTCTTCCCTGCGTGAGCGGCGAGTAGTGAGTCGTGAGTAGCCCGCCTCCCTTTCCCCTTTCCCCTTTCCCCTTTCCCCTTTCCCCTTTCCCTTTTCCCTTTTCCCTTTTCCCCTCCCGGAACATTCCCCGCCCCACGCGTATTCCCAGTGGACCAAGCAACTGTCTGACAGGGAGATACCGCGTGCTGCGCATCGCGCGAAGCATGTGTCCGCTGCTGCTCGCTGCGCTCGCAGCATGCTCGAACGGGCGAGGCAGCCTGGAGGAAGCGCCAGCGCCTGAGCCGCCGTCTGCTCCGGTCGAAGAAACTTATTCGATCGGCGGCACGGTGACAGGTCTCACCGATACCGGTCTCGTCCTACAGAACAACGGCGAGGACGATCTGCCGATCGCGCAAGACGGTTCGTTCACGTTTGGGACAGAGTTGCGTGCCGGCGAGGCATACGAAGTCAGCGTCCGAGCTCAGCCGAGCTCGCAAACCTGTGCCGTACAGAATGGCATCGGCACGGTTGCAAACGCCGATGTGACGACGGTGGTGGTCACGTGCAGCGCCGCGCCGCGTTTCTCCGTCGGCGGCAACGTGACAGGGCTGATCGGCGGCGGCCTCGCGCTCCAGATCAACGGTGCAAACGATCTCACCATCGCGTCGAACGGCGGCTTTACGTTTCCAACGACGCTCGTCCAAGGCTCGACATACAACGTGACGGTACGCACGCAACCGACCGGCCAGAATTGCACCGTCAAGAATGCATCTGGAACGATCGAGGATTCGAATGTCACCAATGTCGAAGTCGCATGCGCTGCCAATCAGTATACGGTTGGGGGCAGCGTGTCCGGTTTGTCGGGCAGCGGGCTGGTGCTGCGCCTCAACGGCGGGAACGATCTGCAAATCGCGAGCAACGGACCTTTCAGCTTTTCGATCGGCCTCGCGCACGGAACCGACTATCAAGTTTCAGTTCGTACGCCGCCTCGTAATCCTACGCAGGAATGCACGATCGAGCATGCGACGGGCACGATCTCCGGCGCGAACGTCTCGAACATCGTTGTCACCTGCGTGACGCGCAGCTTCAGGATCGGCGGCACGGTCAGCGGTTTGGCAGGCACCGGGCTCGTGTTGCTGATCAACGGATCCCAACCGGTTGAGGTTCAGTCCGATGGCTCCTTCACTTTCCCGAACCCGTTGCCGAGCGGCACAACCTATGCGGTGACGATTGCTTCGCAGCCGTCGAACCCGCTTCAAATTTGTACGCTTGCCAACGCCACCGGCACCGTTCGCGATGCGGATGTGAGCAACGTAGGCGTGTCGTGCGCAACCCAAACGTTCGCGGTGGGCGGCACGGTGACAGGCTTGCTCGGCTCGGGCTTGCGCCTGCGCAACAACGGCGGCGATCAGATCGCGATTGCGAACAACGGTCCGTTCGTGTTTCCGACCGAGCTCGCAGCCGGCTCGACATACAACGTGACCGTGGAACGTTCCCCCTCCGATCCGACACAGGCCTGTACCGTTACGAACGGCAGCGGCGCGATTGCAACGGCCGACGTGACGAACGTAGTCGTCAGTTGCAGCACCAGCGAATTCACGGTCGGCGGTGAGGTCGAGAATCTCACGGGTACCGGATTGATCTTGCGCAACAACGGCATGGACGATTTGCCGATTACGGCAAGCGGCCCGTTCACCTTCCCGACCGCGCTTCCGAGCGGCACGACCTACGACGTCACGATCGCACAGCCGCCGACCGGACAAACGTGCTCGATCGATCGCGGCTCCGGTACGATCCGCGACAGCAACATCACGAATGTGCGCGTTCGATGCCGAACGCAGAACGGCTTCACGATCAGCGTTCATGTATCGAACCTGCGCGGCAGCGGCTTGGTGTTACAGAACAATGGCCGGGACGATCTGCCGATCGCGTCGAACGGTCGGCACACATTCACAACGCCCTTGACGCTCGGCTTGCCCTACAACGTGACCGTGCGCGCTCAGCCGACGGCACCGTCGCAGACGTGCACGGTCGTCAACGGCGTCGGGATCGTTCTGTTTTCGAACATCGAGAACATCGAGGTGCGCTGCTCGGATCCTGGCCCTGGCCCCGGTCCTGGTCCTGGTCCTGGTCCTGGTCCTGGTCCTGGTCCTGGTCCTGGTCCTGGTCCTGGTCCTCCATGAAGGCTCGAGCGCAGGACGCTCGCCGTCAATGCGTCAGCGCGTAAACCACGATGTTGACACCCAACCGCAAGCCGAGGTTGACGTCTTCGGCCGGATAATCGGGCTCGTCCGCACGCTGCCAGGAATCGCCGAGATCGTTGTTGAACGCGATCAACACCATCAAGCGTCCGGCATCGTCTTCGATACCTCGCCAATGAGGAATCGCGCCGTCGGCGCGATACCCAGTGCCCCGCCCGAGCGCCTGCCAGTTTCGGATCTGATGCTTCTCCGTGATGTCGTAAACGATGTGAAACACGGGATGATCGTCCGGGATGTCGATGATGGGTCGATCCGGAAACACTCGGCGCATGCCGGCCACGAAACCTTCCCATTCGCGCGTCCCGAAAAAGCTGTCGCACAGGAGAAATCCGCCGCGCAACAAGAAATCGCGCAGCTTCGCAGCGTGCGCCTCCGATAAATCCCAGCTGCCAGGCAACCCCGCCATCAAGAACGGCCAGTAATAAACGTCGTTGCCGTCCTCGAGATTGACCGGCTGCTCCACCGAACGCACGTCGATGAGTGTCAGGCGCCGCAAGATCGCGGCCAACCGCCGGTCGGCTCGCGGGTAATCGACTGCCCAGCTCGTCGCGCCTTGTCGCCAGTCGCCGCCCCACCACGATCCCGGACCGATGCCGTTCGATGGAAACATCAACCGGGCGACGACGAAGTCCGCGGGTTCTTGCCAATCTTCAGGCAGCTCGGCGTAGTAGTCGTCGCCTTCCAATCCGAAATAAACGCGAAACGGACGCTGCGCCTGAGGCGTGGAATACACGAGCAACATGATGCAGGCCATCAAGACGAGCTTGCAGATCGACGGACGACGATTCGGCATGACGTGGCTCAAGTCACGGGCACGACGATTATGACGTGCGCGCCGGACCGAGGCACTAGGCCCGCCATCCCATCGGCCCTATGCGAAAACCTCGCGCCGGCCGCAGCACGCTCTTGCGGAATCCGAGCTTGCTCCGGAAAGCCTCTACGGACGGCACATCTGCATGAATTACAAGTTCGCACCGCCGCGGCAGCCGGCCTGAGTTGACCGTTCCAGCCCTTAAGGCCGCACAGCCTGCGAGTGCGTACATATGCGGATCTGCGGCCTGCGTAGAGAGAGCGCTAGCATTGCAGCGCTCGAGTGGGACGAACGCAATTCGGAGAATGGAATGTCCACCTATCCCGAGCCCTCTGCCGCCGCGCGTCCTCAGGACGTTGCCGACGACGTTCGAGAAGACGATCTGCAGCACGTGCTGCAAGTCGTCCCGCGCGGTGCGTTCGCACTTTGCGCGATCGCCGTCGCGCTGTTGATCATTTTCTGGCTGACGATCTACTTCGGAATCTTCCTGCCGCGCGGCCCGGTGAGCTGAGAAGCGCATGAACGAACAAGAGATCCTGCGCACCGAGTTGCGTTGGGCCCTGATCGTGGCAGGCGCGGTGGGCATCATCGTCGCCGTGATCGTGGTCTCGAGCGCAGCCATGGTCCTGCATCCGCCGAGCAACGTCGAGACGATCGACCCGACGACGCTGCATCTCGAAGGCGAGTTCGTCGAAAACAACTTGGGATCGGTCGAGAATCCCGACGGAACGATCACGGCACGCATTCTTGCCACTCAGTTCATGTTCGTGCCTCGATGCGTCGTCGTGCCCGCAGGCCGCCGAGTCACGTTTCGTTTGACCAGTCCGGATGTGATTCACGGCATGCTCATCGACGGTACGAATGTGAACACGATGGTGATGCCGGGCTATGTCGCGCAGGTCAACACGACGTTTCCGGAGCCCGGCGACCGCTTCGTGCCGTGTCACGAATACTGCGGCCTCGGTCACGGCGGGATGTGGAGCATGATCCGCGTCGTGCCGGAAAGCGAATGGAAACCGGACGCGGACGGGAGGATGTCTTGTGAATTCCCCTACTAGCCGCCTCGTCCGTGCGCATCTCTGGGTCGCGTTTGCGGCATTCGCCGTTGCCGCGTTGATGGGCGCCGCGCAAATGCTCGTTCGCAGCGAGCTCACCGCGCCGGCCGAACGCCCCGAGACCTATTTCATTTCCGTGACCGCACACGGAACGTTGATGGCCTACGTTCTGCCGACGCTCTTCATCATGGGCTTCGGATATTTCGTTGCGGTCACGGCTTTGAATCGCGAGCTACCCAGCATGAAGGCGGCATGGATTGCGTACTGGATTGCCGTTGTCGGCATCGCGATGGCAGCCGTGACCGTGTTTCTCGGCAAGGCGACGGTGCTCTACACCTTCTATCCGCCGCTCACGGGTAGCGTGTTCTACTACCTCGGTTTGGTGCTCGTGGTCGTCGGTTCGTGGATCTGGTGCGTGCAGATGCTCCTCGCGATGCGCAACTGGAAACGCGAGCATCCGGGTGTTCCGGTGCCGCTCGCCATGTTCGCGACCGTCGCGAATGCCGTGCTGTGGCTCTGGACGACTGTCGGCGTTGCAGCAGAGCTTTTGTTTCAAGTCATTCCCGCTGCGCTCGGCTGGAAACAGACGATCGACGTCGGCTTGTCGCGAACGCTGTTCTCGTGGACGTTGCACGCCATCGTGTATTTCTGGCTGATCCCCGCGTACATCGCGTTCTACACGATGCTGCCGCAAGCCGCGGGCGGGCGCCTGTACAGCGACACGATGGGACGGCTGGCCTTCATTTTGTTCTTGCTCTACAGCCTGCCGGTCGGCATGCATCACTTGTTCATGGATCCCGAGCACGGCTCGGGCTTCAAGTTCCTGCAGATGATGCTCACGTCGCTCGTCACGGTGCCGACGCTGTTGACGATCTTCACCATCACCGCCTCGCTGGAGATTGCCGGACGACTGCGCGGCGGCACGGGGTTGTTCGGCTGGATCAAGAAGCTGCCCTGGGACCGACCGATGGTGCTGGCCGGCGGGCTCGCGTTCGTCATGCTCGGCTTCGGCGGCTTCGGCGGTCTGATCAACATGAGCTACGGCATGAATGCCATGGTCCACAACACATCGTGGGTCACTGCGCATTTCCATCTCATTTTCGGCGGCTCGGTCGTGATCATGTATTTCGCGATCGCCTACGAGATCTGGCCGAAGCTGACAGGTCGGCCCGCTTGGAGCGTGCGTCCACTGCGATATCAGATCTGGCTGTGGTTCATCGGCACGATGACGATGACCCTGCCCTGGCATCTGCTCGGACTGTTCGGACAGCCGCGCCGCGTCAGCACGTTCGACTACTCCTTCCCGCAAATTGCGTGGTGGGGACCTTGGACGATGATGTCCGTGGCCGGCGGCGCGATCATGTTCCTGAGCGCGTTCTATTTCGTGTGGAATCTGGCCAAAGTCTTTCGTGGCGAGCCGCGCACTGACATTCACATGACGTACGCGCTCGCCGTGCATCCGCCGCATCGGTTGCCGGCCGCCTTGAACGGCTTTGCGCTGTGGAACTGGCTCGTGCTGTTCTTGATGGTCATCGCATACGCGTACCCGATCCTGCAATTCTTCATCATCGATGCGCCGCCCGCGATGATTCACCGCGCTTGAGAGATGCCATGAGCACCGATCGACCGCCCGTTCCCGCCGAGCCTGCTGCACTCGATCGGCCGTGGCGACTGTGGGCAAGCGTGGCGGTCATCGCATTCGTCGCCGTAAGTCTCGTGTTGGGTTTTTGGATCGTTCCCGAATCGGAAGAACCAGGTTTCGATCCGTGGGCGGCCATTTGCCGCTCGATCGGTATTCCCGGTTACGAGCTTCGCGATGCACCGCCTGCCACGAAAATCGCACCGCCGAAGAATCGCTCGACCGTGAGCTGGAATGTGCAAAGCCGGGAGCTGCTCGCCAAAGCCGACATCGCCGACGGCGCAAAGATCGCGGCGAGCGTGTGCGTCGCATGTCACGGTCAAGACGGTATCGGCATCATGCCTGCGTATCCGAACCTGACTCACCAATCGGCAGCAGCGATCTTCAAGCAATTGAACGACTACAAGACCGGCGCACGAACCGGCGGCATGGCCGCCGTGATGACGCCGATGGTCGCCGGATTGTCCACGCAGCAAATGGCGAACGTCGCTGCGTACTACGCTTCGTTGTCGGCACGCGTTACGGAATACAACACGCGCGTCCCGCCCGACATCCTTGCATTGATCAAGATCGGCAGCCCGGCGCGCGCCTTGCCGCCTTGCGATTCCTGCCACGGCGTGAACATGAGCGGCCCTGAAGAATCGCCGATTCTGCTCGGCCAATCCCCGGAGTACTTCGAAGCGCAACTCAATGCCTTCAAGAACGGCGAACGCCGCAACGACAACTTCGGCCGCATGCGGATCGTTGCTCAGGCCTTGACGCCGGAGGAAATCAAGCAACTCGCCAGGTACTACGCGCCGCGCAGCGGCTCGTGATTCGTGAGTAGTGAGTGGTTGGGCGCGCAGCGCCCCTTCCCTTCTTCCCTTCTTCCCTTCTTCCCTTCTTCCCTTCTTCCCTTTCCCAACCTCACCCCACCGCACTCACCCGCACCGCTTCCTGGTGCGCTGCGCGCATGGGCTTCAACGCCTGCGCCCACTTGTGCAACTCGTCGAGCAGTACTCGTGCAGCGGAATCGATCAGGTCGTTCGTGACGAAATTCTTCTGTGCATCGAAGTGCTGAGAAATCATCGGCACGGCGACGCCTTCCGGCATCGGCATCATCTTGAGCGCGGTGGCGAGCTGTTTTTCGAGTTGCACCGCGCGCATGCCCCCCGACACGCCGCCGTAGCTCACGAACCCGCACGGCTTGTAGTTCCATTCGTGATACAGGTACTGCAATGCATTGCCGAACGGCGGCGGCGGACAGAAGTTGTATTCGGGCGTGACGAATACATACGCATCCCCGGTTGCCACGCTCGCGGACCAACGTTTCGTATGCTCCTTCGTATATTTCTGTAGCCGCGGATGATGCGGCTCGTCGTAGAGCGGCAAATCGAAGTCGGCGAGATCGACGAGCACGGGCTCGAATTTTCCGTGCCTCGTGGCGAATTCGTGAAACCAGCGGGCGATGGACGGTCCGACGCGGCCGGGCCGTGTGCTGACGATGATGATCTGCAGTTGAAGCTTCATGGCGCTCACCGAATCCGGTTGTGAGGCCAACGGGAGATACGCGAACGCAGCGTGAGACATCGGACTCGCGCAACGCGACGCGACTCGAGCAGCCTGCGGATCGAGCCGATTACCGAGGAACTATGGGTGTAATGGCACAACTGGACGCGGCCCGCCATCAGGGCAGACCGCTAGCGAGACTCGATCTCGTATGTATCCACACGCACTCCGCGCACCTCCACGGCTACTCACCACTCACTACTCACTACTTACGAATCACGTCCTCAGCTTCTGATTGAAAAACTCAACCGTCCTCTTCCACGCAAGCGCAGCCGCTTCATTGTTGTAGCGCGGGGTCGTGTCGTTGTTGAAACCGTGCTGGGTACCTGGATACGTGAAGGCTTGGTACTCGACGTTGGCCGCCTTCAATGCCCGTTCATAGTCAGGCCATGCGGCATTGACGCGCTCGTCCGATTCGGCGAAATGAATCAGCAACGGCGCCTTGATGTTGCTCACTCGATCGAGAGGTGCCGGTCGGCCGTAGAACGGCACCGCCGCATTCAGGTCCGGAACGTGAGCTGCGAGGAAATTGGCGACACCTCCGCCGTAGCAGAAGCCGACGACACCGACCTTGCCGTTCGTATCGGGTGCCGTTTTGAGCCACTTCGCCGCCGCGACGAAGTCCTCGTGCGTCTTGGCTTGATCGAGCTTCGGAAACAAGGCACGCGCTTCGTCTTCGTCGCCCGGGTAACCGCCGAGCGGATACAAGGCGTCCGGTGCAAAGGCAATGAAATTGTCGAGCGCGAGCCGTCGTGCGATGTCCTCGATGTGCGGATTCAGGCCGCGATTCTCGTGGACGACCAGCACAGCCGGGAGCTTCCCGGAGAGCTTGGCCGGCTTGACCAAGTAGCCGCGCATCTTGCCGTAGCCCGGCGCTGGAATTTCTATGTACTCGGCATTGATGCGCTCATCCGTCGGGCTGACCTGCTGCGCCTCGGCGAATTTCGGATTGAGCGCATCGAGCAGCGCGGCGCCGCTCATGCCCGCAATCGTCAGCGCTCCAGCGCGATCTATGAAATCGCGTCTCGAGATCAAACCGTGGACGTACTCGTCGAACAATCGAAAGACTTCCGGCGTGAAAGTCGCTTTCCGGTCGCTCATTTCCTCGCTCTCCGATCGTTGCTTCGGCGCTTCCGACCAAGGATGCGCGTGCGAAGACTATACGCGAGGCCGTGACGTGCGAATCGCCGCAACCGCGACCGCCGCCGGTTCTTGACAGAAATTAGGAGTCCTCCCTGTTAGCCTTCGTCCGGCGTCGATGAATCCTTGGAACCCCGTCGTAGGCGCCCGCAGCGCCGCACCGACGACCACATGAGGACACACACGATGAGAACCTACGTTTCGACTCTCGCTCTCGTAGCATTGGCGTTCTCCGCGTCGGCCTTCTCGCAGGCGCCACCCCCGGTCGATCCGGCACCCGGCGCTCAGCTGCTTGCGATCGCAACGCTGCCGGCGAAAGAGAAGTTGACCGTGACGACGCCCGGTTGGAACGACGGCGACGACATTCCGTTCAAGTACACCCAATACCAAGGCAATACCTTTCCCGGGCTGGAATGGAGTCAAGGTCCAGCAGGGACGCAGTCGTACGCCATCATCATGCAGGACAGCGCATTCGTAATGCGCGGCTCGCCGATCCTGCATTGGTCGATCGTGAACATTCCGGCTTCGGTGACGAAACTTCCCGAAGGCATGCAGCCGGAGCAGAAACCCGAAGGCTCGATTTATGGACCCAACTACCAAGGCACGGCCAAACCGTATCTCGGTCCGCGTACACCACCCGGTCCGAAGCATCGCTACCACCTGCAGGTGTTCGCGCTCGACACGGTTTTGCCTGCGGATTTCGCGCCGAAGAACTATGATGAGCTGATCGAGCCGCTGAAGGGTCACGTCCTGGCGTCAGGCGAAGTGGTCGGTCTCGGCCAAGCGGATCCCAACGCGCCGCCGCGTGCGCCGCGGCCGCAATGAGCGACAGCCGAAACGGTTGAGGCAACGAGCCGCGACCTTCGGGTCGCGGTCTGCCTGCTGCTCGAACGAACAATGCAATCGATTCGAGAATGGCGACGATGGCCGCAGTCGACTCCACACAACTAGATCAACTCGCAAGTCAGCCGCGCACGCTGCGCAAAGTCGTCTTCGCCAGTCTCATCGGCACGACGATCGAGTGGTACGACTTCTTTCTCTACGGCACAGCAGCCGCGCTCGTTTTCAATCGGCTGTTCTTTCCGCAAGCCGAGCCGCTGGTCGGCGCCCTGCTCGCGTTCTCGACGTATGCGCTCGGCTTTCTCGCGCGCCCGCTCGGAGGCATCGTCTTCGGTCACTACGGCGATCGAATCGGACGCAAGAAGCTGTTGATGGCGAGCCTGATCTTGATGGGCGGCGCAACGGTCGCGATCGGCTGTTTACCTACTTATGCGCAAGTCGGGATGGCTGCGCCGATCCTGCTCGTGATACTGCGATTGCTACAAGGCTTTGCCGTCGGCGGCGAATGGGGCGGCGCAGTGTTGCTCGTCGCCGAGCACGGCGATGCCAAGCGACGGGGCTTTTGGTCGAGTTGGCCCCAAGCAGGCGTCGCAGCCGGCAACTTGCTGGCCGCCGGCGTGCTCGCGGTCATGGCGGCCGTTCAAACCGAAGACCAGTTTCTTGCCTGGGGCTGGCGCATACCTTTTATATTGTCCGCAATTCTCATCGCGATCGGCTGGTGGGTGCGCACGACCGTCGATGAAAGTCCCGTCTTCGAGGCCGTGCGACAAGAAGCGAAGATCCATCGGGCGCCTGCGATCGAAGCTCTGCGCACCCAGCCGCGAGCGCTCGCCATCGGCGCCGGCCTGCGCTTGGCAGAGAATATTTGCTATTACGTGATCACCGCGTTCTCGATCACGTACTTGACCGAAGTCGTCGGGCTCGGCCGGCAAATCGCATTGAATGCCTTGCTCGTCGCCTCGGCGGTTCACTTCGTTGTGATCCCGACATTTGCGGCGCTATCCGATCGCATCGGCCGACGGCCGGTGTATGTGATCGGTACGCTCGGCACGGCCATATGGGCTTTCGCCTTTTTTCGTCTGCTCGATACCGGCGCGAGCGGTGCGATCGTCGCTGCCGTCGTCGTCGGCCTGGTTTTTCACGGCGCGATGTACGGACCGCAGGCTGCTTTTCTGTCCGAAATGTTTCCGACGCGTATCCGCTATTCCGGCGTTTCGCTCGCCTACCAAGCCACCTCGATCGTCGCAGGCTCGCTCGCACCGATCATTTCCATCGCCATCCTGCGCGAGACCGGATCGGCGATCGGCGTCGCGCTGTACGTCGCTGCGGCCGCAGTGCTGACGTTGGCAGCGGCATTGCTTGCGCCGGAAACGCGCGGTAAGTCGCTCGCAGACGTCGATGTCGGCCGCTGAGACTGACCTAGATCAATGAGCACTCGTTCGAGCCTCGCATAATGACGTTTCCGATCCGCGCGGGAACGTTCCGGCTCCGCGTCCGTTTGTCGAACGAACGGACCGTGCGCTGCGAGGGAATCCGCCGACATTCTGTGAGGCTCCGACAAGAGGTAGATCATGAACCGCTCAAAGATCTGGTATTCGCTGGTCTTGCTCGCCGCTGCAAGCGGCTTCGCGCATGCAGCAGCGGCCAAGACATGCGAGGTCGCGATCGAAGGCGACGATGCGATGAAGTTCAACAAGACTGAAATCGCGATTGCCGGCGACTGCACGGAAGTGCGGCTGACATTGAAGCACACGGGCAAACTGCCGGTCACCGCAATGGGACACAACTGGGTACTCACTCAAACTTCGGACTTTCAGTCGGTTGCAAATGACGGCGCAAAGGCCGGTCCCAAGGCCGACTACTTACCGAGCAACGACCCTCGAATCATCGCGCACACGAAATTGATCGGCGGCGGCGAATCGACGAGCGTGACCTTCCCGACCTCGAAGCTGAAACAGGGCGGCGACTACACGTTCTTCTGCTCGTTCCCCGGCCACTGGGCGCAGATGAAAGGCAAGCTGAAGTTCGGCTGACGCCGAAGAGGGCTTGGGGCGCGGGCTACGGGACGTGGGTGAGAACTCGCGCTCGAGCGTGCGCCTCCAACCTTCAGTCTACAGCCTCGCTCGCAGCGACCCTGCCAGCGCCATCAACAACTCCGCTCCATTACCTTGCCACGCGCTCCCGTGCATGCACGCGAGCGTCGTGGGCTTCGCTTGCGCCAATCTTGCGAGCGTCGCCGCCGTTTGCGGCGCGTGAGCGTAGTAATCCATCGGCCCGCGAAATGCTTCGCTCGGGGCGAGGATGTCGTCCGTCGTCAATGCACGATCTCCTTTGCCGCCCTGCGTGAATAGGTCGCCGCAAAAGAACGTCTGTCGAGTGATTTCCATCAACAACCCGCATTCCCATGCGTGCGGCACGTGCGGCGTGTCGTACCAGCGAAAAATACGCGTTCCGGTACCGAATTCTTCGCCGTCGCGAAGAGCTCGCGGAGCTCGATCCGCAAAGTCGTTCGCTGAGGTCAGCGCCGCGACTTCGCTACAGAAAGGCGTTGCATGCGGCGCTGCGGCAAGAAACAGATTGAGCGCGCCGCATTCGTCCGCCTCGAAATGCGAAAAGCCGATGTGCCTGACCTTCTCGACCGGGATCACCTGTCGAATCGCCTCGCTCACGAACGGAAAGAGGCCTCGCTGTCCCGTGTGGAACAGCAGCGGCTCGTCGTCCACGACAAGATATTGATTGAAACTGAATTCCGCGCCGGTTGCGATCGCGACCGGCGTGTTGATCCGGTACACGCCAGCTGCGATCTCCTCGATGTTCGTGCCGGACTGGCGATTCGTGATCATGACGGCTCCTCTTTGCATGGGTGCAAGGAGGTGTAACGAGGAAGCCGATCGTTACACTTCCTGGCATGCAAGCAATTCTCTATGCTGTCCGGGTGTCGCCTCCCACCTTCGCCCGCAGCGACGATGAAGCCAGCCTGGCTCGACGCGTCATTGACGCCGCACCGGGCCGGGATCGAGCCGCTGAAGAAGCGCTGTACCGATTGCTTGCTCCCCGTGCTCAACTGTATGCGCTCAAGCAATTGCGCGAGCCGCATGCGGCTGCGGATCTTGCACAAGACGCGATGCTGCTCGTGCTCGATCGTTTGCGGCGCGGAGAAATTCGCGAGCCCGAGCGCATTGCTTCATTCGCGCTCGGCACGTGCCGGCAACTCGCGATCGATCGACGCCGCGCCGCGCAGCGCCGCGGCCGCATCATCGAGGCCTTTGCTCACGAGCTCGAAGCCGTCATCTTGGAATCCGAACAGCCGGCAAGATCCGAATTGGAGCAGCTCGAACGTTGCCTCGACAACCTTCCGGAACGCGAGCGCACGGTCATCGTGATGACCTTTTTCCAGGAGAACAGCGCAACCGATGTGGCCCAAGCCTTGGGACTCTCGGCGGCGAACGCGCGGGTCATTCGGCATCGGGCCGTGCTGCGCCTGCGTTCGTGCATCGACGGGGGCGCAGGCGATGAATGATGCGTGCAGCGCACCGCTCGGCATCGATCGACTGCTCGCCTATTGGCTCGACGAGATCGACGAATCCGCGACGGAAGCAACCGAGCAGCACCTATTCGAGTGCGCGGCCTGCAGCGATTCCTTGCAGGAGCTCGTCACCGTGGGCAGGGACATTCGCACACTTCTCGAGCAAGGAAGAATCGCAACGGCGGTACCGGCTTCGTTCGTCGAGTCGTTACGGGCTGCGGGCCTCGAGATCCGCGAGTATCGGCTCGAGGCGAACACGAGCGTGTATTGCACCGTCGCACCGAACGACGATCTCGTGCTCGCACACCTGCATGCGCACCTCGACGGTGTCGAGCGACTCGATGCGATCGTCGAAGACACAGCGAGCGGCGCTCGTATCCGGCTGACGAACCTGAGCTTCAACCCTGCAGAAGGAGAAGTCGTCCTTCTTCCTCGAACGAGCCAGTTACGTCGCATCGAACAAACCACCCAGCACGTCCATTTGATTGCTGTCGGCGCCGACGGCGAACGCGCGTTGGGCGTGTACACGTTCCACCATCGGACCGGAGGTTCGAGGGTGGAGACTGAAGGTTGAAGGCTGAAGACTGAAGGCTGAGGGCTGAAGGGAGTGGGCCACGGGGACAGGCGGCGAGAGCGAACGCGTCGCGGTGAGAGGGCTCGCGAAGCGAACAAAGTTCCCAATGTTTTGGACCGTCTTGCCCCTCCCTCAGCTCCCGGCTAATCGCCGGGGAAGGAATCGTTTGGCTGTCGGCCTGTAGCCGGCGGCGCCGCCTCCTGCCGTGCCCGTCGCCCTTCTCTCGTTGTCGGCCCGCGCCCCGCTCGTTCGTCTTCATTGACGAAGACGCCAAACATCCGCCCACAGAGGAGCTGCCATGACCTACATCGATGGTTTCGTAATTGCCGTGCCGAAGGCGAACAAGCAGAAGTTCATCGACCATGCGAATCGCGCCGACGGTGTTTTCACCGAGCTCGGCGCCAAGCGCATTCTCGAGTGCTGGGAAGACGATGTTCCGGACGGCACGCTGACGGACTTTCGCCGCGCCGTACAGGCCAAGGAAGACGAAGCCGTGTTGTTTTCCTGGATCGAGTGGCCGGACAAGCAGACTCGAGATGCCGCGATGGCCAAGATGCCGGAACTAATGGAAAAAGACCCACGTATGAATCCGCAGGCGAACCCGATGCCCTTCGACGGCAAACGCATGATCTTCGGCGGATTCGTGCCGGTGGTAGCGATCGGGCACCAATCATGACTCGTGATTCGTGATTGGCAAGGCGTTCGTGCCGGGTTCCATTCGGCACGAACGCATGCCCATCACTCAATGCTCACCACTCACGATTCGCGAACCGCAGCGGCAGAAACGCTTTCGGCGGGCAGACGGCGTCGTTTCGCGAATGGCACGTACATCGGCACGCGCTGCCGATAACCGGCATATTCGGGATGAGCGACGAGCAAGTCACGCTCTTCCAGCTGCGTTGCGATCACGATGTAAGCAGTCGTGGCCACTGCGAACAGCAGATGCGTCGCCGTCATCGTCGGCGTACACCAGAACGCAAAGAACCAGCCGACGTACAGCGGATGTCGGACGTAACGGTAAATGAACGGCGTCTTGAACGGCAGCGGTTCGTACTTTCGGCCGATCAGCTGCAACCAAACGTGCCGCAAGCCGAACAGATCGAAGTGATTGATCAGGAAGGTCGAAACGAGCACGAGCAGCCAACCGAATGCAAAGCCTGCGTACATGAGGGCGCGAGCGACTGGCGAGCTGAAGTCCCACACGACCCCGCCCATGGGCTGCCAAAGCGCAAACAGCACGATCAGTGCCAGACTCGAGAACAGCACGTAGGTACTGCGTTCCGCTTCCGCGGGCACAACACGCGTCCACCAGCGCTTGAATGCAGGCCGCGCCATGACGCTGTGTTGCACAGCAAACAGGCCGAGCAGCGCCAGATTCGTTGCCAGCGCAACCAGGAACGGCACTTGCGGCGCTGCATCCATGGTCTTCGGTACGAATAGATTGCCGATGAAGCCGATGGCGTACAGAAACGTGGCGAAGAACACGACATACGCCGTGACGCCGTACAAGAAGATCGTCAGTCGTCTGATCACGACACTCTCCTAGGGTTTGATTTGCCGGCTGTCCGTCCGACGGCTTGTGCATCGGGCGGGGGTGTGACAAAAGCCTAGGGGGGCGTGCGCTCCGAGTCCTGAGCGAACTCCGGGTAATTTCCGAGATTTGTCCACAGCAGCCGCACGATGAACGAACAGGCAAACTCGAGGCGCGTCGGCTTCGGACGATATGCCTTCGATCTTGCGACGACGCGTCTCTGGGCGGATGGCAACGAGATCAAGCTGACGCCCAAAGCCGCGGCGGTACTTGCTGCTCTGATCGAGCACGCCGGTCGCCCGGTATCGAAACGGGAGCTGTTCGCAAGCGTTTGGCGGAACACGATCGTCGGCGACGATGCGCTCTCGACGTGTATTCAAGAGCTACGCAAGGCGCTCGGCGACGATGCTCGGCAGCCGCGCTACATCGAGACGCGCCACCGACTCGGCTACCGATTCATTGCGCAGCTGTCCACGGACTCGGGTCCACCTCACGCCGTCATCGCGGTCCTGCCCTTCGTGGATATGAGCGCCGCACGCGATCAGGACTTCTTTTGCGAAGGACTTGCCGAAGAGCTGATCAATGCGCTCACTTACGTAGACGGTTTGCGCGTCGTTTCGCGCAGCGCCTCGTTCCAGTTCAAGGCGGCCGGACTCGACGTTCAAGACATCGGCCGACGTCTGGGGATCACCGCGCTTCTCGAGGGCAGCGTACGCAAAGCAGGCGACCTGCTGCGCATTACCGTGCAATTGATCGACGTCGCGTCGGGCTATCACATTTGGTCGCAACGCTTCGAGCGTCGGCTTGGAGACGTATTCGCTATTCAGGACGAGATCGCCGAAAGCGTCGCGAGAACGATGCGAGGTACGGCGCTCTCCGGTCGCGAGCGAAGCGCCGTGCAGCGCCAGCAGACCGCAACCGATGCTTACGAGTATTTCTTGCGGGGCCGTCAGTCCTTGCATCGCATGCGCGAGCCCGATCTGGAACGCAGCCGCGGCATGTTCGCGCTGGCCCTCGAAATCGACCCCGATTACGCACCTGCATGGGCAGGGCTCGCCACGGTGCACTGCCTGTTGTACGAATGGTGGGGCGCCAGCGACGAGGACCTTCGGCGCGCCGAGGAGGCGAGCGAACGCGCGATGCACCTGTCGCCGAGCCTGGCAGATGCGCATGTCGCACGCGGATTTGCTCTGTCCCTGCATCGCAGATACGAAGCCGCCGAACGCCATTTCGAGTCGGCCATCGCCATCAATCCCAACCTCTTCGACGCGTACTATTACTTCGGCCGCGCTTGCTTCGCGCGCGGCGATGTCGCGCGCTCGGCCGATCTGTTCGGGAAAGCGGGGCAAGTACGCCAGGAGGATTTCCAAAGCCTGGTGCTCCAGGCTCAATCGTTACGGATCGTCGGCCGCGCGGACGAGGCCCGCACGATCAATCGCGAAGGCATCGCTCGCGCCGAGCGCGTACTGCGATTGAACCCGGCGGACGGACGGGCGCTCTCCCTTTGCTCGCTGGCGCTCTTCGAGGATGGGCAGATCGCGCGTGCAATGGAGTGGTCGCGTCGCTCGCTCGAGCTGTATCCCGACGACATGAGCACGCTCGTCAATGCTGCTTGCCTGAGCTCGCGTATCGGCGACAAAGAGGCTGCGATCCAGCATCTCGAACGCGCATTCAGCCGTGGATGGGGCAAGCGCGACTGGATCGAGCACGATCCCGATTACGATCTACTGCGGGACGATCCGCGGTTCCAGCGGCTGTTAGAGAAACTCCAATAGAGCGAGCACAGGGCGCTGGACGCTCGAAGGTGGGCCTACCACGGATCGGAATAGGTCGCTGTTCCTTTGCCTCACCATTCACTACTCACAAATCACGAATCACGATCCGAGCTATCGTTTCTCGCTCTCGAGCCTTCTCTCGAATCGGGCGCGTGCTGCGGCCGCATATCTCTTGCACGCGGAAGCATCGATGAGCTTCTCGCGGTCTCCCCGACCGTCGCCATCGATAATGGACCACAAGCCAGTGAATTCCGGATGGGCAGCGATGAGGATGTCGCAAGGGGCGGCATCGAGCGCCGCGATGCTGCGCGACATATCGCTCGCAGCTCCAGGATAGCGAGCATCGCCGCTGTATTTGAACGCATCGTCCGAAATTGCGTTCAAGCTATCGCCGTACACGATGTCGAGGCAGCGGTCGCCTTCGCACGATTTCCAAGTCCATGACGTGCCGCCCGGGGTGTGACCAGGCGTATGGATGACCGTCAACTGCAACGGACCGACTTCCACAACTCCGCGTTCACCGAGCGATTCGACATTTTCCGCGCCAGGAAAGCCCGGCAATCGTGCCGCCTGCGGGTCGCCAGGATCGACCTGCCCAGTCCTGAGCACGCCCGCCGCACGCTCGCTTGCCACGACTTTGGCACCGCTCAGTCGCTGCAACTCGGCGATGCCGCCGGCGTGATCGAAGTGCACGTGCGAGTTCAGAATGACCTTGACGTCGCTCATGCGAAAGCCAAGTTGTTCGACGTGTCGCGCGATCAGAGGAGCTGACTGCGGTAGCGCGCCGTCTATGAGCACATGGCCGTCGGGCGACGTGACGAGTACGGCGCTCAAGCCGTGCGTGCCGACGTAATACGTATTGCCGAAAATCCGAAACGGCGCTTGATCCTTGTTCCACGCATCGCACTGTGCGCATTCGATCGCCTCGGCGGCAGTCGCGGCACATAGCAAGAAACTCAAGGACGCGAAGATCAAACGTTGCATGGCGCACCTCGCACTGGACGCGCCAAAGCATAGCCGCGTGCTGAACGGAGAAAATGACGAATTGTGGCGGTCAACAGTTGCGACAAATCGCAGCCGTCACGACTCACCACTCACACTGCTGACCACTCGCTACTCGCCACCCTCGGCCAAATAATCCCGTCCCCGTTCCTCACTGCAGACGATTCTGCCCATCCATGCGGACGATGCACGAGCTGCCAAAACGCGCTCGCTCAGGTAGGTCATGTCATAGGCCTCAGCCAAGCCCGCTCCCTAGAATCCCCATGGCTCATAGCGGAATCCTCTTCTGCGATGCAGCCGCGCAGCAGGCGTTGAGCCTGTCTCGCGCTCGAACGTTCGCGGCCTGCCGCGAAAGTCATTTGGCAAGACACTCTGAGTTAAGGGGGATCCATGAAACTAGCAACGGCGTCTTGGGCGCTGGGATTGACCTGCTTGTTCGCAAGCGCACTTGGCCAGGCGCAGCAGATCGGTCCGAATCCAACCTCGGCACAACTCAATGCGACGTCCGGTCCGTTCGCGGTCTCATCGTCGAACGTCCTGATCGCGAGCGGCTTCGGCGGCGGCACGATCTACTACCCGACTCAGTCGGGCAGTTACGGCGTGATCGCCGTATGTCCGGGCTTCACGGGGACGAGCTCGTCGATCTCCTGGTTCGCACGACGTTTGGCAACGCATGGCTTCGTCACGATCGCCATGGACACCAACACGCTCCTCGACCAGCCGGATAGCCGCGCAACGCAGCTGCGTGCCGCGCTGAACTACTTGATCAACAACAGCAGCAGCACCATCCGCAGCCGCATCAACCCCAATCTGCGCGGCGTGGCCGGCCACTCGATGGGCGGCGGCGGCACGCTGATCGCGTCCGCGTCCGATTCCACGCTTAAGGTCGGCATTCCGCTGACGCCGTGGAACCTGAGCTCGCTGCCGTTCTACTCGATTCGGGTACCGCAACTCGTGTTCGGCGCCGATGGCGATACGATCGCGCCGTACGCCGTGCATGCAAGGCCCTTCTACAACGCGATTCCGTCCACGACGAAGAAGGCTTACGCGTTGCTCCAGTCCGCGTCGCACTTCACACCGAACACCACGGATGAGCGTATCGGACGCTACGGCGTGGCATTCGCGAAACGTTGGGTCTACAACGACACACGTTACAGCACCTTCCTGACGGGTGCCGAGCACAACGCGTACAACAACATCCTGCGTTTCCAGACGTACCTGCACAACGGTCCGTATTGATGCCCCCCTCCGCGCCGAACGACTCGCCCGTTCGGCGCGTTTTTCTGGTCCCGGAGATGCGTCGATGAAGAAATGGCCCATTGCAGGCATCCTGCTCGCGCTCGCCGTGGGCGGCGGCCTTTACTACTGGAACCGAGCACCCGAACGGACCGCCCCCGCAGTCACCGTCGCGCCGCAGCCGAGCGAGGAAGCAGCGCCACACGAATCGGTGGGGCGTTCCGTTCCGGAAACGGCATTCTCTGCGGAGGAAACGCCTCGCACCGAGATCGCCGGTCCTCAACCGGAGAACTTTGAAGATATCTACAGCGAGGATCCGGCGAAGATGTTCAAAGCAGACGCAGCCGGCAATCTGGTGTTGAGCGAGCGCACGCGGCTCAATATCGAAAAACTCACTGCTCTCTACACGCCCGAAGAGCTGTCCCAACGAATGGCAATCATCGAAGCGACGCTGCCGGCGAACGCCTACTCGCAGCTCGTGGATTTCGTCGACCGCTACAAGAATTTCATGGCCGCCCTGCGACAGGCTTTGCCGCCCGGTAGAGCGCTCACAAGCGTCGAAGAAGCGCGCATCCAGCACGAAGAGCTCCATCGCCTGCGCGTGACGTATTTCGGCGAAGAAGCCACGGAAGCGATGTTCGGCCGAGAAGAAAGATTGAATCGCCAGCTGCTCGAGCTCATGGACCTCGAACAGCACGCAGGGCTCACGATGGAAGAGAAAGCCATGAAGGCACAGGAGCTGCTGTTGCGTTCGCCCGAACTCGCCGCAACGTATCGCGACGCTGCGGAACGCTGAGAACTTGAAGCGACGCCGTCGAGTCCGTCGCCAGACGGGCTCGACAGCACGCTGCGCCGCGATCGTCTCCGGCCTACTCGAGCTCTCGGATCCGATTACAGTCGATCGTCTTCACGCCGCTACGATGCCGCTTCAATTGCTCGATGGCCTTGGCGGCAGCATGCATTGGCAGCGTCGGTTGCACTGAGCATCGCTCGCTCGCACCTGCGTATTCGTTGTCGTTCGACAGACGCTTGGCGAACACGAGATATTCCTTGCCGTTCTCGAACGAGAATGCGCCGCTTTGCTTGTCGTAGAGATCGGCGATCATCGACACCTTCTCGGGCAGCTTGCCTTTGAACTGATCGAGCACGCGCACGGTGCTCGTCTCGATGCGGTAGTGCTCGGTGCGATTCGAACCCTCAGCGGTGTAGGCTCGGATCGTTTCGAGCCGGGCATCGACTTTGCCGATGAATACGGCATCCGACTCGCAAAACCCGACCTCCACCGGATCGAGCTTTCTCGCATCCTCGTCGATCGAGCACTCCGCCCACCCGAGCTGCGGCCAGACAGCAGCCAATACGAGCGCGGCGGCACTTAGGAAGTTCTTACCCATCGGTCCCCCTGATTGCCTTTTGAGGTTTTTTCGCAAGTGTGCACCGGCGGCTGCAGATTCGTCATCCGAGCGCTGCAACCAAGTCGTCGGAGGCGGAGTCAAACCGTCCGGCCGTGCTACGAAACTTCCAGGAATCTCATCGCACCCGGTGCGGCTACACTCCTAAATCCATAGCGGTCTTGTCCGAGGTCCTTTCATGGCTCGCATGTATCTTCGTCTGTTCGCAACCGCAGCGCTGCTTGGCTTGTGCGGTTTGACTGCCGGCTGCTCCCGCAACGCGCAATCCGTTGCCGATCGCGCCGTAGGACCGACGCCGCCCATCGCTGCCTCGCGCCCGTACGAAGTGCCCTCCCCGCACGGCAGCCGCCAGGACGAGTTCTATTGGCTGCGCGACGACACTCGCAGCGACAAAGACGTTCTTGCCTATCTCGAGGCGGAGAATGCCTATGCCGACGCCGTCTTGGCGCACACCAAGCCGCTACAGGAAAAGATCTATAACGAGATCGTCGGGCGCATCCAGCAGGACGATTCGAGCGTCCCCTATCGCAAGAACGGCTACTGGTATTACCGCCGCTACGAGACGGGCAAAGAGTATCCGATCTACGCGCGCAAACGCGGCAGCCTGGACGCGCCCGAAGAGATCATGCTCGATGTCAATCGCATGGCCGAAGGGCACGGTTACTTCCAAGTGGCGAACTGGGAAGTCAGCCCGAACGGCAAGCTGATCGCGTGGGCCGAGGACAATGTTGGACGCCGGCAGTACACGATCCGTATCAAGGATCTCGAAAGCGGCAAGGTATTCGACGAGAAGATCACGAACGTGGATCCCGGCATCGCCTGGGCCGCCGACAACCGCACGATTCTGTACGTTGCAAAGGATCCGACGACGTTGCTCGGCGACAAGGTGCGCAAGCACGTGCTCGGCACCGATCCCGCGAACGATCCGCTTGTCTATGAGGAGCAAGACAAGAGCTATTACACAGGCGTCGGCACGACGAAGGACGAACAATTTCTGGTCATCTTCTCGCAGAGCACGGTCGCGACGCAGATGCAGGTCGCTCGCAGTAACGACGCGAAGTTGGCATTCAAGCCGCTCATTCCTCGCGAGCGCGACCACGAGTATTACGCGGAACACTTGGGCGACCGCTGGATCATTCGCACGAATTGGCAAGCGAAGAACTTCCGCATCGTGTCGGTTCCGGAGGCCGAAGTCTCAAATCGCGACCGCTGGCGCGACGTAATTCCTCATCGGGACGATGCATTCATCGACGATTTTGCAGTGTTCAAGTCGTTCCTCGCCGTTCAAGAGCATTCGAACGGCTTGAGCAACATTCGGATTGCGCCTTGGGACGGCAAGCGTGAACGCATCATTCGGTCCGACGAAGCTTCCTACACGGCCACGCTCGGAACGAACGCCGAGCTGGACACGAACGTCGTTCGTTACGTGCACATGTCGCTCGTCACGCCGCCGACGACCTATGACTACGACACGCAGACGGATCAAAGAACGCTATTGAAACGCGAGCCGGTGCTCGGCGGCTTCGACCAGACGCAGTACACGACGGAGTACGTGTGGGCCACCGCACGCGACGGGACGAAGATCCCGGTCTCGATCGCCTACCGCAAAACGACGCCCCGCGACGGTACTGCACCTTTGCTGCAGTACGGCTACGGCGCCTACGGATTGAGCATGGATCCCTACTTCTCGCACGCGGTCATTTCGCTGCTAGACCGCGGCTTCGTCTATGCGATCGCTCACATTCGCGGCGGACAGGAGATGGGTCGCGACTGGTACGAGAACGGCAAGCTCCTCAACAAGCGCAACACGTTCAGCGATTTCATCGACGTGACGAAACATCTGGTTGCGGAGAAATATGCAGACCCGAAACGCGTCTTCGGACAAGGCGGCAGTGCCGGCGGGCTACTCATCGGCGCCGTCGCGAACATAGCACCGGAGTTGTATCGCGGCCTGATCGCCGAAGTGCCGTTCGTCGACATCGTGACGACGATGCTCGACGAAAGCATTCCGCTCACGAGCAACGAGTACGACGAATGGGGCAATCCGCAGGACAAGCAGTTCTACGAGTACATGCTCTCGTACTCGCCGTACGACAACGTGAGAGCGCAAGCCTATCCGGCGATGTACGTCTCGACCGGTCTATGGGACTCGCAGGTTCAGTACTTCGAGCCTGCGAAATGGGTCGCGAAACTGCGCAAGATGAAGACCGACGACAATCCGCTCGTCTTCCGCATCAACATGGAAGCGGGCCACGGCGGCAAGTCCGGACGCTTCCAACGCTATCGCGAGATCGCGGAGGAGTACGGATTCCTGCTCGATCTTGCCGGCATACGAGAATGAGTCAGAGACTGAAGGCTGAAGGCCAAAGCGCGCAGTTGCGCGCCGCGATCCCTCCCTGCGTTAGGAGGACTTGCGAGCAATGGCGCGAGCAGCATCTGTTGCGACCTGAGACGCTGCATTTCATTGCTCAGCGCAACGAGACGCGCCTCGAGCAGCACTGCCGCATCCGCATTCTTGCGAGCTCGCCGCCTGATTGGGATCCAAGAGATCAATGTGCCCGCGCACCTAGGCAGCCCCGACAGCCGACAGCGATCCCATGGTCCCGCGCTGCAATTCTTCGATCTTGATCCTGGGCTGATCGTCCATAACTCCCCCGGTCGTTGTTCTCGTGCGCTCGGACGTGCCAGAACGCCGATAGCCAGGGAAAGCGCGCGGCGCGTCAGGCGGTGACGACTGGGAAAACGGTCCTATTCCACATGTTCACCGATCTTCGCACGTCGTCCTTGTTCGTCCACGGTAGGCTCTCTACCATGCGCACCAAGTACTGGAGGAGACCGTCACATGCTCAGAACGCCAATGCTCCACAAAGGACTGTCGCTCGCCGGCGCGCTCGCGCTTGCGCTGAGCCTTTCGGCAGTTCCGTTCGTGGAGGCCGAAGCGCAAACACAAAGCGGCAAGAAATGGGTCGTGCCGCGCACTCCGGATGGACATCCGGATTTCCAGGGTAACTGGACCAACGAGACCCAAACGCCGCTCGAGCGACTGACCGGCGGCGGCCTCACGCTCACAGAGGAGCAAGCCACTGCGCTCGAAAGAAGACTCGAGCTCGTGGCGGAGTATCGCGACCGTCCGACGGACCCGAATGCACCGCCGCCGTCAGTCGGCGGGGACGAGCGTCTGTCACCGCCGGGCGAGAAAACCTTCGTCGAGCGGATTGCGGAGGCTGCCGGCGGTGCGGTCGGCGGGTACAACGGTTTCTGGCTCGACCCGGGCAACAAGGTCATTCGTATCGATGGCGTGCCGCGCAGCTCGATCATCATCGATCCGCCGAACGGCCGCATTCCGCCCTTGACGCCGGCCGGCCAGAAGCGCATTGCGGAGCTCACCGCCCTCCGTCGCCAGTTCGGACAGTACGATCATCCGGAGCTCGCATCGCTCTCGGATCGCTGCCTCACTTCGTTCGGCTCGAATGCAGGGCCGCCGATGCTGCCGAACTACTTCTACAACAACAACTACACGATCGTGCAAACGAGGGATCACGTCATGATCATGACCGAAATGATTCATGACGCGCGCATCGTGAAGTTGAATGCGAAGAAGCACATTCCTTCGCAGATCCGTCTGTGGTTCGGCGATTCGATCGGCCACTGGGAAGGCGACACGCTGGTCATTGAAACGACCAACATGCATCCGACGCAGTTGGCGCAAGCCGGCGGATTGTCGCCCTACCGCGGCGCGTCCGAGAACTTCAAGGTGATCGAGCGCCTCACGCGCACGGGCCCGGATACGTTGCTGTACCGGTTTACCGTGGAAGATCCCGACACCTTCACCGCGCCGTTCACTGGCGAGCTGCCGTTCCATCGCATCGACGAGCAGATCCACGAGTACGCGTGCCACGAAGGCAACTACGCGCTACCTGGAATTCTGGCCGGTGCGCGAGCGGCGGAAGCGCAGGCGGCGGCGGAGAAGAAGTAGGGAATCGGGAAAGGAAAAAAGGAATGAGGGAATAAGGGAAGGAAGGGGAGTTCGACTCCCCTTCCTTTTTTTGTGTCGTGATTCGTGGGCCCATCCCGCGCATCGAACAAACAGTCGCCACGGAACGCACGACTGCTTGCTCGATCCCAAGTCCTGCGCCCGTTGCTCGCGCTCAGCAACTCGCTTCCTCGAGCACCAGCTTTGCTGCCAGCTTCGCGCCATGACCAATCATCGCCTGCGAAACCGTCAGCGCTTTGGTGCGGGTTGCACGTCCCAACGCCGCCTCGAGCGCAATCGACAGCGATTCGTGAGTCGGCGCCGGTCCGTCATGAGCCGAGCCGATACCGAGATCCCACACTCTGCTCGCCCAATACGGCTGATCGCCCATCTGGGGGACGATCACTTGCGGCGTGCCGGCGCGTGCTGCGGTTGTCGTCGTTCCGGCACCGCCGTGGTGAACGACCGCGGCCACGCGAGGAAACAATGCCTGCTGATTGACCTCGCCGATGATGAAGCAATCGTCTCGATCGTCGATCAACTCGAGTCCCGCCCAGCCGCGCGACATCAGAATGCGGCGGCCCTGCGAGCGCAGAACCTCGATCGCGATTCGCGCGAAATCCTTCGGCGCGGTCAGACTGCCGAACCCCACGTAGACCGGCGGATCGCCGGCGTCGAGAAATTCCTCGAGCGCTGCAGGCAGCGGCCGCTCGTCCGGCAAGATCCACGCGCCAGTCTGCGCAACCGAGAATTTCGCCGATGGATTCCAAGGCGCGAGTACGGGATCGGCTGCCAGCAACGGCCGGTCCGTCAAAGCGTGATCTCGAACGTTGTCCAGCTTCGGTAGACCGATCGAAGCACGCAGCGCATTGAGCGATCCGCCGAATACGACGTTCATCGCTTCGATGTTGTGTTCCCAGAGTGCGTCGTTGTCGGTGACGCCCGGCGGATGAGGATGATCGCGATACTCGAGCGGCTTGTGATCCGGCGACGGCAAGTAGAACGGGCAATAGGCCGCATGCACATAGCGAGCGCCGCGTTTTTCCGCCACCGCTTGGGCCGCGATGACCGACGAAAAGAGCCCTGTGGCAAGCAGCACATCGCAATGTTTCGCGCCGAACGCATCGACGGCGGCATCGATGGCCTGATATTGAGCCGCCATCACCTCCGCAGCCAACTTCGGCAAAGAAAGCGTCGACCGCTTCGGAGTGATTTCCGCGAGCCACTCGCGTACCGATGCGAAGGCCGGCAAGAGCGGCACGCCCGCCGCCGAGAACAGTTGTCTGAATTCTTCATCCGCGGGTGCACATACACGCGCATCCGCTCCGAGCGCCCGCATCTCCGCAGCCAGCGCAAGCAACGGTTGAACATCTCCGCGCGATCCGAAAGTGGTCAGCAGCACACGCATCGCCAGCCTCCTCATGACAAAGAGGCGCGCGATACTGCGCCCCGAGCACGGCCTTCCGGCAAGCCCCGGCACACGGTATATTCTAATAGTGGGGAAAAGAGTGCTGCCCGATGGCGTAAGCCGGGCTGCATACCGCAATCCCGATTCACAATAAAAAAGCGCCCTTGCGGGCGCTTTTTTATTGACTCACCGAGCGGTTGGCCTGAGAGAAAGACGTGCGCCTGACGTGGCGCACGCACGAATCACGAGTCACGAGTCCAACAGCCCCACTCCTCCCACCGGCTCCGTCTCGAATCGTTCGCCAAACCCGGCGATGAGCGGCCGTGCGCGGGCGATCGCGTCTCGTACCGACGGCAGCGAAAGCGAAGCCTGATGGCTCGCCGCGCTATCCCAGACTTCAGTCACCCAAATACCGTTCTCGTCGGCGACATCCTTGGCGACGATGTAGCTCAGGCACCCGGGCATGTTCTGCGACCCTTCGAGCAGGGCCGCGATCAACTCGTCGCGTTTCCCGGGCTGCGCAATCATCTTGCCGACCAAACCGTACATCGTTCCTCCCTCCGAGCCGTGAAGATGAACACAACCTGAAAGCATCGCCGAAGCGACCCCTCCGATCACAACTTGGCGGCGTGTCAGCTGCAAGTTTCCTCCTCGTGACTCGTCCGCAGACTGCCCCGCGGCCGCTTTCGATGTCAAACTAGAACGCAACTCGAGGTTGCCGATGCAACCCCGGGGCGGAGCATTGCACGCAAATCGGACACAGAGTTTCGAAGGTACATCATCGTGCGATATCGAACCGTACTGACAACCTTGGCGCTTTGTTTCCTCGCTCCGACGCTCGTCATTGCCGCCACAACCACACGCGAAGAATGTTTCCGGCAGTTCTCGCCGCGCACCGGGCAAGCGGGTAAGGACGTGATCTGGGTACCGACGCTCGATGAGCTCGTGACGGCAATGCTCAAGGCGGCGAACGTCGGCCCGAACGACTACGTGATCGACCTCGGCGCCGGCGACGGCAAGATTCCCATCGCGGCCGCAAAGCAATTCGGCGCACGCGCCCTCGGAATCGAATACAACCCGCAAATGGTGCAGCTCGCACGCTGCTATGTCCGCGTCGAGGGACTCTCGGACAAAGTGCAAATCGTGCAGGGCGATATCTTCGAGACCGACTTCAGTCAGGCCACCGTGTTGACGCTCTATCTGCTCACGGAGCTGAATCTGAAGCTACGTCCGAAAATTCTGGCCATGAAACCGGGCACGCGTGTCGTCTCCAACACGTTCAAGATGGGCGACTGGAGCCCCGACGAATTCATCGAATCGGAAGTCGGCAACACTCGCGCCTATCTTTGGATCGTGCCCGCGCAAATCGATGGGCTCTGGGAATTCCGAGACGAGGACAGCGGCGAGACGTTCCGCATCCAATTTCAACAACACTATCAGGAAGTCAAATCCGCGCGCGCGCCGGGACAATCTACGCGCGCCATTCGCGATGCGAAGCTGCGCGGCGCGCAGATCGAGTTCACGCTCGCGGAGGGAGAGCCGCTGCGGCTGCAAGGCGCCGTCGACGGTGACGTCATGCGCCTCAGCGCCCAAGCCGGTAACGATCGGCGATATTTTCTCGGGCGCAGGATGAGATGAGGCTGTAGGCTGGGGGCTGTAGTAGGCGCGCGTTTGCGCGCCCGCTGGGAAAAGATCGAAGACGGAAGGCTGAAGGCCGAATCAAGAGCGCGCGACGCGCGCTTTGCTGCAGCCTACAGTCTCCAGCCTACAGCCTGCGTAGGCGACCAGCAGTCGCCTACTGCTCATCTCGCAATCATCGCGACGATCTCGCGCACGTTCGACACGCTCTCGAGACGCCAGACGGTGTCGCACACTTTCCGTGCCTGCTCTTTGCCGAGATGAGGGCTCATCAGCTCGAGCGCTTTCTCCTCGACGTCCTCGCGATCGAACGGATGCGCGGGAAATCCTTTCACGTGATCGAGGAAACGCTCGATTCTGGAACCGTCATCCAGACGCACGATCAGGCGAGCGGATTCCACGCGCGGTTCTGCTTCCTGATTCGGGTCGTGGACGACCTCGACATTGCGCATCAGCGCATGAATCTTCGTGTCGTTCAAGAATCGCTCGCGAGATTGGGCCGCGACGAAATCCAGTTTGCCGTCGGTGAGAATGATCGAGCACAAGTACGGCAGATTGAGCGCCGGCATCTGCGCGTTTGCAAAGGCATCGGTCCTGCCGGGCATCTCGATTCGAATGTGTTTGATGCGATCGGGGCGGACTTCCTCGATCAACTTGAGCAGCAGCTCGATCGCGGGCTGCGTCGGTCCTCCGACCGGATAGCGCTTGTACGCAACGAGCGGCATTTCGAAGCGCTCGCCAAGTTTCTCCGTCAAGTAGCTCGGATTGAAGTCGGAGTCCGGTCCCTTGAACATCGACGAGTTCAGCCAGCCCGGAGTGCCCGTGAATGGATCGCCGATACCGGTGAACCCCATTTCAACCATCAAGGCGCACTCCGCGCCGCGACGTCCCGGCATGCCGCCGAACACGAACGCTTTCTCGATGTGCTCGACGTCTCGCAACCAATGCCACGATCCCGATGCCTGCTGCACGCAATACGAGAACACGTGAATGAGTTTCTCGCGCGGTAGACGAATGAGCGAGGCCGCCGCCGCGGCGCTGCCGAACAGCGGTCCGACGCTGTGATTCGCAAGCACCGCGTTACGCAGGTTAACGATGCCGAGCGCCTTCGGCAGACGGCAAGTGATCTCGTAGCCGACGAGAACCGCGCGCAGGAACGACTCGCCCGAAGTGCCGCGCATGTCGCCGAGACACAAAGTTACCGGAATGATGGATGCGCCGGGCTGCGTGAACGCCGAAGGGCAGAAATCGTTGATCTCCGCCGCATGCGCGATCATGCCGCTCGCGAGAATCGCATCGAGCACTGCGCCGCGGTCGCGCGTCCCGAGAATAGGCGCGGCATTCGAGCCGGCGCCGTAAGTCGCCACGAATTTCCGCGCAACTTCCGAAGCCTGCAGATCCCGGCAAGCCACGATTGCCGCAAGCGTGTCGAGAATGTGACGGCGCGCCAGCTCGCGTATGTCGTCCGGAATCGCAGCCGTTTGGCTCTTCGAAATGTACTCCGCGAGCGCATCGCTCCAGTTTGCCGCACCCTGCGCGCGGCCAGCGCTCGTCGTTCCGCTCCCAGCCGGCGCCGCAGCGGCGCTCGCCTCTTTCTGCCCCATCGCAAGTGCACCGCCTATAGTCAGTAGCCCCAACGCATCGCGTCGACTCAGAGTTGTCTCGGTCATTCGAACGTTCCCAATTGACAATTGCCAACGAACAATAGACAACGACAGTCGCGCCCGAGCTCACGCGCGACGGAGGGCGTTAGGCACCGGGCTGAAAGCGCGCGAACGCGCTCATTTCTTCAGCCCTCGTCTTCGGCCTTCGCGAAGTTGTCAATTATTGATTATTGACCGGCAATTCTGATCATGGCTAGCGCCTTCGTTATTTATCACAACCCCCGCTGTTCCAAGAGCCGCCAAACGCTCGAGCTGCTGCAATCGCACGGCATCGAGCCGAAGGTAATTGAATATTTGAAGACGCCGCCCACGGCGCGAGAGCTCAAGGCGATCGTCGCCAAGCTCGGCATCAAGCCCGAAGCGCTGGTCCGCAAAGGCGAAGATGTCTACAAGCAGAAATTCGCCGGCAAGACATTGACGGATACGCAATGGATCGAAGCGCTTGCCGCCAATCCGATTCTCATCGAACGCCCGATCGTCGTGGCCGGCGACAAGGCCGTGATCGGCAGACCGCCGGAGAATGTGAAAAAGCTAATTGGCTCGTGAGGCGTGAGGCGTGAGGCGTGAGGCGTGAGGCGTGAGGCGTGAGGCGTGAGGCGTGAGGCGTGACCACGAGGTCGACCTTTGCGGCCTTCTTGTCAAGTCCTGTACACGAAAATTCTGATCATCACTCCCAATCGATTCTCGGAAAGCCACTCCTTTCCCTTTTCCCCTTTCCCTTTTCCCTTTTCCCTTTTCCCTCCTCCCCCTGACGCGCGCCGTCGGCGCAGCCGAGCGGGCTGCGCCGACCTACGCGTCACGAGCTCTGGCCCAGCTCTTCCCACAGCCTGCGGAACTCGCCGCGATGGTCGTTCACGACGCGCGTATTGACGTCGAACACCATCGTGGCGCGTTTCTCCAGATCGTAAGCAGGCCAATCGGGGGTACGGTCCGAATTCGGCACGCCGGTCTTGGCGAACGCCGTCCACACGGCGGCAAAGTTCTCGACGAGCGTCTTGCCTTCCTTGCTGCCGCTGCCGTTGATCGGGCCACGGAAGTCGTGCACGGCAGCGCCGACATCGACGCCGTGGACGGCACCGAACTTGCCGTCGAACGCAGGGACCGGCCACTCCCAGATGTACAGATACGCGGGCGCCCGTCCCTGCGCGACCTTGCGCTCCGCTTGGATATAAGCACTTCGCCGGAATCCCCGATCCGTCGCGATGCGCGCTTGGATCAAGTACGGCGTCACCGTCGGATAAGCGTCGCGATACATCTTGTAGACGCGATCCGCGTGCGATCCGACCTGTTTCTTGATGTACTCCTTCAAGCCTTCTTCCGTGAGATCCCAATTCGTCATGGCAAGGGCCGCATCGTCGAGCGTCGTGCCGATGATGATGGGAATGTCCGCAGATTCGGGCGGCGCGACGGGATCGAACGGATGATGCGGAAGCGCATCGGTGCCGATAACCGGCGAGAACTGCACGCCCACAGTTGCCTGCGCCGCAAGCAGTTTCGTGAACGGCAGTTTCTGCAGCTCGCCGATTCGATTCTTCGAGATCCCGAGCACCTCGAGAAATCTTTGCGTCAATCTCGTCGCTGCTTCCGGCGTCGCAAGCCGCAGCGCGGAACCGCTTTGAATGCCGGCGCGATGAAACAGACCTTTCGCACCTGGCATCGCCAACACCGTGCTCGTCTTAGCACCGCCGCCGGACTGGCCGAAGATCATGACCCGGTTCGGATCGCCGCCGAACCGATCGATGTTCTCTTTGACCCACTTGAGCGCCGCGACCAGATCGAGCATGCCCGCAACGCCCGAATACTCGAACTCTGCGGGCGCTCCGACGCCCGGAAGATAGAGGTACCCGAACGACGACAGCCGATGATTGACGCTGACGACGACGACATCGTCGTAGCGCGCCGCTTGATCGCCGTCGAACCCGATCGAGTTGCCCGATCCCGAAGTGAACCCGCCGCCATGAAAGACGACGAGCACGGCCCGTTTTGCGTTGTCGTTGACGCTCGGCGTCCAAACGTTCAACACGAGGCAATCCTCGCCGATGCCGCCTGGCTGACGGTCCCAGAGGATCATTCCGGCGTAATGGCTGCGACGATCGGCCGGCGTTTGCGGAGCGATATTGCCGTAATCGAATGCATCGAAGACGCCGGCCCAAGGTTGCCGGGGCTTCGGCGGCATGTAGCGATTCTTGCCCGCCGTCGATGCGCCGTAGCGGATGCCTTTGAACGTCTTGATACCGTTCGCGTCGATGCCGCGCACCTTGCCGTATTTGGTCTCCACGACCGGGAACATCTCGGCTTCCGTGACCGCGCGGGCGCGGCGCGGAATGAGCAATCCTGCGGACGTGCTCGCAAGCGCGAGCGACGTAGCCTGAATCAATCGACGTCGAGTCAGCGAAACACGGCTGTCCATGGCTCCCCCTGGATTCTTTGGTATTCGAGACCGGCGAAGTATGCACTTCGAGGCTCTCGGCGGCGGAAAATAAAGATCAAGACGCATGCACGCGTCGTCATTGCATCCAATGTTCGCGTCGCGCCGACAACATCGTGATCTCGCGTCACGAGTCTATTGCCGCGCGCTGCAATCTCGAGCGCGTATGCTCGCCGCTACATCGGCCCCTGAGATAGCGCGAGGATCAACCGTGACGGCACGAACCTTGGCGGCATTCATTGCCTTGTGTGTGATCTGGGGCATTCCGTACTTCCTCATCAAGATCGCGCTCGTCGATCTGAGTCCCGCGGTCATTGCCGGCGCGCGCATTGGATTGGCTGCTGCTGTACTGTTACCGATCGCTTGGCATCGCGGCGTCTTGAAATCGGTGCTCCAGCGCAAGGGGGCGATTCTGGCATTCGCACTTTTCGAGCTCGTCGTGCCGTTTTCTGCAGTCGCGCTGGCGGAGCGCACGATCAGCTCCTCGCTCACGGGCATTCTGATCGCGACCGTACCGCTCATGGTGATCGTCATTTCGCCGCTGTTCGGCATTCGCGAACGCATCGGCTTGCGCCGCATCATCGGGCTTGCCATCGGTTTTGCGGGCGTCGTTGCCTTGCTCGGCATCGATCGCTTGAACGGCACCGAGCAATGGCTCGGCGCGGCGATCGCCTTCTTGGCGGTCCTCGGCTACGCAATCGGCCCGCTGATCGTGCAGCGTCACCTCGCCGGTATCGACGAGCTCGGCGCGTCGGCGGCGAGCCTGACGGTCGCAGCCGTCGTGCTTGCGCCCTTTGCGATCTACTTCGCACCGACGCACCCCGTCACTGCAACCTCCATGACGGCGGTGCTGGCGCTCGGAGTGATCTGCACGGCACTTGCGCTGATGCTGTTCTTCTATCTGATACAGAATGCAGGCGCTGCGCGCGCTGCTGTCGTGGCCTACATCAACCCGGCGGTCGCGGCGCTGCTCGGTGTGGTCGTCTTGAACGAGCCGTTCGGCCCAGGACTCATGATCGGCATGCTCATGATCTTGTTCGGATCCTGGATGGCCACGAGCGGTCGGCGGGAAGCGATCGTCGAGCAGCCCGCAAATGCATAATGCGAGCGAGGGGCGTTGACGCGGCGGCTGCATGACCCAAGTCGAAACCTACGTCGAAATTTTTTCGTCGTACTTGATCACCGAATGCGATCAGCGCGCTTTCGTCCTGAGAGCCGTCGGCATCGAGCACGTGGTCGCGCGCAACGACAACCGTTTCTCCTTGCTCGTTCCCGAACAGTTCGTAGAACAAGCGCTCGAACAACTGCGTCTCTACGATGAGGAAAGCCGGCCGAAACCGCCTGCACCGGCTCTGAGCCTGCACCCCCGCGCATGGGTAGGCGCGATTGCCTACGCACTTGCGATGCTGACCGTCGCCTATTGCGCCGGCGCCAACGTGGGTGGTTTCGACTGGTACGCATCCGGCGCGCTCACGCACGCGGCTGTCGAGGGCGAGCTGTGGCGCATCGTCACGGCCTTGATGCTGCACGCGGACGTCGGCCACCTGCTCGGAAATCTGGCCTTCGGCATCCCGTACGCGTACTTCGCTGCGCAGCTGCTCGGCGGCGGCCGCGCATGGGCGAGCATTCTGCTCGCCGCTTCGGCGGCAAACCTCCTGAATGCGACCCTGATGGGCACGCAACAAAGCAGTATCGGCGCGTCGACCGCCGTATTTGCAATGCTCGGCCTCGTAGGCGCCTTCGCGTGGCGCCGCGGGCAAAGCCGATTTCAGCGCTGGGCGCATCGTGCGGCGCCGCTCCTCGCTGCAATCGCCTTGCTCGCCTTTACTGGCGTGGGCGATGAGCGCACCGACGTCGTTGCACATCTCGCCGGATTCGCCGCCGGCGTCGTGACTGGATTGTTACAGGCGAGGCTGACCCTCCCTCAACTCGATACGCGCTGGATGCAGGGGGTTTTGGGGGCCGCCGCATGCGGCATTGCAATCGGGGCCTGGGTCTGGGGACTGACTTGAACAGGTCTTCTGCGCGACGAGGCGCTTGCGCTCCGAATTGCTATGGAAACTTCACAGAAAAATCGGCTATCGAATTGACACAATAGACCTTGTCAGCGGTAGAAAGGGGGCGTCGCCGCTCAGAGGTGCCTCGCGCTGCCGCAACCCGCTCGGTCTGCGTGACAGTCCCTCGAAAGCCCTACAGGGGCGGGCACGCGGACTCATCCAGGATCATCGAGATGCTCATTTCAGAAATTTCGGTCCGACGTCCGGTCTTCGCGACCGTCATCAGCCTGCTGCTGATCATTTTCGGCTTGGTCTCGCTCGACCGGCTCGCCACACGCGAATACCCGGACATCGACCGACCCTTCGTCTCGATTTCGACGATTTATCGCGGCGCCTCGGCACCCGTCATCGAAACGAAGATTACGCAGGTGATCGAAGATGCCATCGCCGGCATCGAAGGCATCATCAAGATCGAGTCCGATAGCCGCGACGAGCGCTCGGACGTCCGCATCGAGTTCGACATCAGCCGCGATGTCGACGCAGCCGCCAACGATGTGCGCGACCGCGTCTCGCGCGTGCTCGCCGCATTGCCGGAAGAAGCCGATCCGCCCCAGATCATCAAGGCCGACTCCAGCCAGGAGTCGGTCATGTTCCTGCATTTCAGCTCGACGAAGATGTCGACGCTGGAAGTGACGGACTACGCCGAACGCTATCTCGTCGACCGATTCTCGACCGTGCCCGGCGTCGCGCGCGTTTCCATCAACGGCGGCCGGCGCTACGCAATGCGGATCTGGATCGATCGCCAAGCGTTGGCGGCGCGGCGACTCGCCGTCTCGGACATCGAGGATGCCTTGCGCCGCGAGAACATCGAGCTCCCCGCCGGACGCATCGAATCGCTCAAGCGCGAGTTCTCGTTACGCACGATCGTGGGCCTCGAGACCGAAGACGACTTCCGCAATCTCGTCATCGCCCGCGGTCCCGACGGGCATCTCGTGCGCCTCGGCGAAGTGGCCAAGGTCGAGCTCGCTGCCCAAGACGAGCGTAGCTTCACGCGCTTCGGCGGCAATCCGGGCGTCGGCATCAGCATCGAGGCGCAATCGAAGGGCAACACGCTCGACATCGTGCGAGGCGTACGCGCCGAGCTGGAGCGGATCCGCGAGACGCTACCTGAAGGCGCATCTCTCGACGTGAGCGTCGACAACGGTATCTCGATCGAAGCCGCGCTTCACGAGGTGCTGATCGCGGTCATCTTCGCGTTGATTTCCGTGCTTGCCGTGATCTACGCGTTCCTCGGGAGCCTCAGGTCGACGTTGATTCCGGCAGCCACCATTCCGGTCGCGATCATCGCGGCATTCACGGTGATGTACGCGCTCGGCTATTCGATCAACGTGCTGACGCTCCTCGGCCTCGTGCTGGCGATCGGTCTGGTCGTCGACGACGCCATCGTCGTGCTCGAGAACATCCATCGCCGCGTCGAGATGGGCGAGCCCACGCCGGTTGCCTCGATCACCGGGTCGCATGAAATCGGCTTTGCCGTCATCGCCACGACGTTGACGCTCTGCGCGGTGTTCATCCCGATCGCCTTCCTGCCCGGCGATCTCGGCAGATTGTTCCGCGAGTTCGGCTTGACGCTCGCGGCTTCCGTGCTGATCTCGGCGCTCGTCGCGTTGACGCTCACGCCGATGATGTGCTCGAAGCTCATGAGCAGTCACGGCGGCACCAATCGATTCGCGGAGCTCGTCGACCGCTTCTTCCGCAAGCTCGCCGAGCGCTACGACCGATTGCTTCATGCGTCGATTCGACGGCCGTGGTACGTCCTCGGCGCCGCTGCCGTCGTCGTGGTGATCGGCGGATTGCTGTTCCGGACGATTCCTACCGAGTTCGCGCCGGCCGCAGACGTCGGTCGCGTCTTCATTTCGATCGAAGGCCCCGAAGGCGCAAGCATGGAGTACATGGAGGAGCAGACACGCCAACTGGAAGCCATCGTCAACAAAGAAATGGAGAAAGGCGACATCGAGCGCGTGATGATCCGCGTGCCGGGCATGATGGGCGGCGGCGGTGACGTGAATTCGGCCCGAGCCATTTTGATCCTGAAGGACTGGAGCGAGCGGGAGCGGTCCGCTCAGCAAATCACGCAAGCAGTCATGCAGGAAGTCCGCAAGATGCCTGGTGTGCGCGCCTTTGCCGGCCAGCCGAGCAGCTTGGGCCGTCGCGGCTTCGGCGCACCGGTACAGGCCGTGATCGGCGGACCCGACTACGAATCGCTGGCGCAATGGTCCGAAAAGATGGTGCAGCTCGCCCAGGCGAATCCAGGCCTGCAGAACGTCGATACCAATTGGAAGGAGCGCAAACCGCAGCTAAAGGTTTCTGTGGATCGCAACCGCGCTGCCGATCTCGGCGTCTCGCTGCAGACGGTCGGCCGCACGCTCGAAACCGTGCTCGGCTCGCGCATGGTCACGACCTTCGTCGATCGGGGCCGCGAGTACAACGTGATCCTACAGGCGAGCGACGACGAGCGCCGGACGATCACCGACCTCACGAACATCCACGTGCGCTCGGGCCGTAGCGGCGAGCTCATTCCGCTTTCGAACGTGGTGAAGGTGGAAGAAGCAGCCGGCGCGGTGCGGCTCGGACGCTTCAATCGTTTGCGCGCGATCAAGATTTCCGCCGATCTCGCGCCCGGCTACACGATGGGCGAGGCCGTGAAGTGGTTCGAGGAGACTGTCGCGCGCGAGCTGCCGCCTGGTGCAGCGCTGATGTTCGACGGCGAATCGGGCGAATACATCCGCTCCGGCCAACAGCTCTATTTCACGTTCGTGTTCGCCCTCGCGGTCGTGTTCCTGGTGCTGGCGGCGCAGTTCGAGAGCTTCGTCCATCCGCTCATCATCATGACGACGGTGCCGCTCGCGGTGCTCGGCGCGGTGTTCGGACTGAAGATTGCCGGTATCAGCGTGAACATCTTCAGCCAGATCGCCGTCGTGCTGCTCATCGGCCTTGCCGCCAAGAACGGCGTGCTCATCGTCGAGTTCGCGAATCAGCTTCGCGATCGGGGCGTCGAGTTCTACGAAGCGATCGTCAAAGGCGCCGTGGCGCGCTTGCGCCCGGTGCTCATGACGAGCTTGTGTACGGCATTCGGTGCGATTCCGTTCTTGGTCGCCACCGGCGCAGGCGCCGAGCAGCGCCGCCCGATCGGCGTCGTCGTGTTCTACGGCGTGATGGTGTCCATGCTCCTCACGCTGCTCGTCGTCCCGGCCGTGTACTCGCTCTTCGCGCGTAACACGAAGTCGCCGCAATACGTGAGCCGCATGATCGACAAGCTGTTCAGCCAGCTGGGTACGAAACCGGCTGCGACGCCGGCGTCGGGCGATGTGCAGGCGAATAGAGAGTAAGGGAAAGGGGTGGGCTTCCCCCGTTTCTTCGGACACGTAGCTAAGCGGCATTAGCCAGCTGCTCGAACTGGGCGGGTGAACGATAGCCCAGTTTCGAGTGACGACGCTGCCGGTTGTAGACGATCTCGATCCATTCG